>JABLTL010148023.1_pt1 | contig 23050 bp, 10 predicted proteins | sample 7160151 | NCBI WGS metagenome assembly JABLTL01 (sample SAMN14651223, study PRJNA627086) | human gut metagenome | isolation source: feces | host: Homo sapiens
GATGACGGATTTGACGGATTTTGTGAGCATTGCATGCTCACTTCGCTATTAGCTCGTTGCTACGGATAGGTACATTACCACATAATCTGTGCTAACGTATTTCGCCACGGGTACGTTACGGGCAAATAGCGAAGTGGGCATGCAATGCTCACAAAATCCGTCAAATCCGTCACCTCCGTGTTGCTAAAGCACGTTACACGAGCGAAAAAAAATCCGTGCAATCGGTGTGATCCGTGAGTATAATATCAGAATGGTTTTACCGGACAACAATATTTTCATCTGCACTTATGTCTTAGCGGTAAGCACCACAAGGGCGAACAGCCCTTAAAGCACAGGACAAGGTTTTCCGCACACCGGCCTCAGCCCGGACTTTTGCATAAAAAGAGAAGAGCAAGGCGGGCACATTGCGTTGTTGTGCTAACCTTGCTCTTCTCTCTTTTATGTCTTGAATTTATTACTTGTGCAAGCGGTTTATGATGCGCTTCACACGACTCTTCTTCTTGTTGCGTCCGTAGCCATAACCATAGCCGTAGCCATAACCATAGCCGTAACGCTTGTCGACATTGACATCGTTAACCACAACGGTAAGGTTGTTGAAACGGTGTTCCTGATACATGCGTTCAAAGTCGGGCAGGAAATCGCGATTTTGCACTCCGGCACGCAACACAAAGATGGTGATGTCTGACTCGCGGTTGACGATGCTGGCATCGGCCACTGAGAACATTGGAGTTGAGTCGATGATGATGTGGTCGTACATCTGGCGCAACTGCTGCATGAGTTGGTGCAGACGGTCGCTCATGAGCAACTCTGTGGGGTTGGGCGGTGTTGGGCCCGATGGCAAGAAGTCTACTCCCTTTACAACGGCATCGGTGCGAATGAGGTCTGCCACCTGTGTGTGGTCGTCTGAAAGGTAGGTGGTAAGGCCGAATGTGTGGCCAAAACTCTCGCTCAGTGTGCGCTTGCGTATGTCGCCGTCGACTACAAGCACCCGTTTGCCTGCCATGGCCAAGATGGCGGCCATGTTGCGCGCAACGAAACTCTTGCCCTGGCCGGGAGTGGTTGAGGTGGTCATCATCACCTGCGTTGAATGGCGCATGTAGCCAAGGCTGAAACGTATGATGCGGAATGCCTCTACCACGGGGTCGTCGCTGCTGAGGTCGGTAATGAGCGACTTGTTGTTGTTGGCATTCTTCATGCGGGGCACCTCGCCAAGCACCGGTATGGTGGTTGCGTTTTCAACGTCTTTGCGGCCATGTATGGCTACATCGAGCATATAGCGGAGCCACAACACGAAGGCCGGTATGCAGAGTCCGATAATAAGGCTCACGAGCAGAATGACAAGGCTGCGGGGGCTGACTTGCTGATTGCCAATGGGGCCCTCAACCAATCGCACATTGGCCTCGTTGATGGCCTGCTGCAGGGCTACCTCCTCACGTTTGTTGAGCAAATAGGTGTAGAGTGCCTCTTTGAGCGACTGCTGGCGCTGTATGTCGAGGCCCTGCTTCTCCTGTTCGGGAGCACCAGCCATGCGACCTGTGAGCATGTTTTCGTTGGCGCGTGCTGCCTGCAAGCGCACTTCGAGCGAATTAACATAACTGCGCAACGACGAGGCTATGGCCTGACGCATCTGTGCAAGTTGGCGGTCCATTTCGCGCACCACGGCCTGGTTTTCGCTTGAGTTGGCCACCATGGTGTTGCGCTTGTTCATTTGGTCGTTGTAGGCCGCAATCTGGGTGTTGAACGAGGCATCTCCCACATTGAGGGCGGGTATGAGGTCGTGGCTGTTTGAGTGTGTGTGCAGGTACTCGTCAAGGTATTTGGCCACATTGAGCTGCGTTTCAGCCTGCAGGCTCTGCTGGCGGGCGGTTGAGCTCTCGTCGATCATGGCCTGCGGTGTCTTGTCGAAATCGACAAGCTGGTTGCGCTTTTTGAAACTTGCCAGTTGATTTTCGACGCTGCTGAGTTCGCGGCCAATAATTTGTATGCGGTCGTCGATAAACTTGGCAGTGTTGAGTGCCACGCGGTTTTTGTTTTCAACCACGTCTTCCTTATACGTGTCATAGAGTGTGGCCAGCACCTGGTCGGCACGCTCTACGTTGGTGTCGTTGCAGTTGAGCACAATGAGCGATGTCTCTTTGTCGTACTCGCTGGCAGAGAGCATTTTTAAGAAACGCGCTGCGGCCTTTTCCTTCGACAAGCGGTCTACCTCGATGGTTTCGTCTGTCCAACGGCCGAACCCTGGGCCGCGCACTACGCACAATGGGCCGTAGGGCGTTTGTGTCATCTGGCCGAGTTGCACATCAACATCGGGCACATCGTTGCCCATACGGTCGGTCATGCCTTTGAGGGTGACGGTGTTGCTGCCTTTCTTCACCACATCGATATGCTGCCCGCGTTTGCCCTTGTATTGCTTTTGGAATAATACTTGGAATGGCAGTTCCTTGCCATACAGCGTGATGCTGTGCAAATTCTCCTTGGTGGTGTAGTCTACATCAAGATTGAGTTTGTCAACCACACGCGACATGAGGCGCTTTGACGAAATAATGAATATTTCGTTTTTAAGGTTGTCGCCTACGCTCACGCCATTAAGCTCGAGCAGGGTGTTCATGCCGCTGTTCTTTGATGTACGGCGCAGACCGCCTGTCGACGACCCGTTGGAGTCCTCGATAAGCATGACGGCTTGACGCTGGTAAACGCGGGGCTGGCACTGCTGATAGTACCACCCTATGCAACCGCACACAACGGCCGATAAAGCGAACCATGCCCAATGGTTGATAAATTGGTGGTAGCACAACTTCAACAAGGGAATAAGCTGCATCTCCTCGTCCTGTTGCTCTTGCGGATTGATGGATTTTGTCTCCATGTTATTGTTACTTGTTTTTCAATTACTATATAGTGTGTAGTAACTATTATGGCACTATATGGCACATAGTTGGTACTTTATGACGAATAATCTCCCCACTTGGCGCAGGTTGTCAGCAACATTGGGAGATTACGCTTTAACTCAAGATAGGTTTGGCTGCGAACAGGTAGCGCAGCCAATGTGTCTTTTATTGTGCAAAAATAGCTCAAATATATATATGCCACAAACAAAAGTCTGAAAACTTTCATTTGTGGCACTCTAAGTGTTACCTGTAAGTTTAATTTAGGTTGGTTCCAACAAACATGATGGAGCTATTTCGCGCACTTTCTGAACTATTCGTCACGCCAAAAGGCAGGTGTGAGCGGCAACAATAGTGAGAATATTTCAAGGCGTCCGGCAAGCATCAGGAAGGAGTTTATCCACAAAATGGCGTCGTTAAGCACTCCCCACGAGCCCAACGGGCCTATCAGGTGGCCGATGCTCGGACCTACGTTGCTGAACGAGGATATGGCCAGCCCGAAGGCATCGAGCAGCGACAAGCCCATGGCCACCATGGCAAAGGTGGATAGCATGATGAGCATGAAGTAGACTACAAAGAACACGAACACGGTGCGGGCGGTTTGCGATGTGATGACCGTATTGTTGATGCGCACCGGCAGCACGGCATGCGGGTGTAGCATCTTTTTGAACTCGGCCTTGGTCAGGCGCCACACCATGAGCACACGCACACTCTTCAAGCCGCCACTGGTTGAACCGGCACAAGCGCCAATGATGCTTATCAGCGAGAGTATGAGCCAGATGGTTGGGTGCCATTTCATAAAGTCCTCGTCACTAAAACCGGTGGTGCTCTGCAATGAAGCGGTGTTGAAGAATGCGCTGCGCAGAGCGGTGGCAAAGTCCATGTGGTCGGCATACATGAGTATGCCCATTATGCTGAATGCGGCTACAAAAAATATTACCAGGAAGCAACGCAACTCGTCGTCGTGCAACACATCGCGCACACGGCGCTTGATGAAGAACAAATAAAGCAACGTGCTGTTGACGCTGGCCAGGAACATGAACAGGGTGGCTATCCATTGCAAACGCGGCGACTGGAACCATGCTATGCTGTCGGTGTGGGTGGAGAAGCCGCCCGTGCCAATGGTTGACAGGCCATGGCACAACGCGTCGAACAGCCCCATGCCACCAAAGAAATAGGCTGCCATGCACGTGATGGTGAGCAACGAGTAAATGCTCCACAACCAGCGCGCGGTGGTGCTGATGCGGGGGTGGAGTTTGCCTATTTTCAAACCTGTGGCCTCTGCTGAAAAGAGCTTTACATCGCCCCCGCCCATGTTGGGCAACACGGCTATGGTAAAGAACACGATACCCATACCGCCTATCCAGTGGGTGATGGAGCGCCATAGCAAGATGGAGTGCGGAAGGGCATCAATGTCGGTAAAGGCTGTGGCGCCCGTGGTAGTGAAGCCTGACATGGTCTCGAAAAAGGCGGCTGCCACACGAGGCTGATAGCCGCTGACTATAAACGGCAGCATGCCGACTAACGAAAACACCACCCAGGTGAGCGACACTATCAGAAACCCGTCGCGCCGCCCCATGCGGTTTTCGGCATGGCGCCCAAAGTAGAGCAACAAGGCGCCTATCACTGCAGCCAGGGCCGAGGGCAGACCGAATGTGAGGTGGTTTACTTCACCAAAATAGAATCCCATACCGAAGCACAAGCCAAGGAGCAGTGCCTCGAGCAGCAACAGTGTGCCAAGGGCTTTATATATAATAGGTATGTTAAGCATGACGTTATTTTAGCATATTTAACTGCGCAATGTGGCATTCTTACTGCCATGCCACACTAACGGCTTGCAAATATACACATTTATCTGCGAATGCTGGCTGAAAGAATGGTACCGCCACATAAAGAAAACGGCCATGGCATTGCTCAACAGAACAAAGCCATGGCCTTAATACCTTTAATTTGTCGCACGCATTTTAGCACGCGATATTTCCAAACCGCTGATTATCAGTGCTTCTTTGTGGACCAGGAGGGGCTCGAACCCTCGTCCAAACGGGGAAATAATATGCTTTCTACACGCTTATCACTGACTTGATTTTCGAGTGCTGGCAAGACCAGTGCCACCAACCAGCACCTTATCCTCTAAAAATCTCGCCAAAGTTGCAAGGCCAACTCTGACCAGCGCCGATTTACCTGCACCACCTTGTCAAGACGCTTCGGAGCAACAGCTCTTGGGTGATGTCTCGTTCCAGCACCTTGTGCCGGAATAAAGCCTATCTACTGTACTTCGATTAGGCAGCGAGAGCAAACTTGTTTTCGCCAGTTAAATTGTCGAAGGCCGATATTTAAGTGCCCACCTCCAGGCGCACTGCGTGCTTACATACCACTCCAACCCGCTGTCAAATCCAATCTGGCCCGAAATCTGGATATCGGTATGCGGTCGCAAAGGTAGCAATTCGGCGCCAAATGGCCAAAACGTGCGGCCTTATTTTGAGCAAATGTCGCATAAAACAAGCCACAAGACCAGCCTTTGACAGAATTATTGGTTAACGGGGTAACAGGTTGACAAGTAAGTTTGCCATACATTACTTAAAGCCTGAATAGTAAGGGGACTTAAAAAGGGCCTAAAGGTCCCCAAAAGCACACTCGCATGCACTCACACACCGCATAAACACGCCATTTTGACTCATTTTTATAAAAAAAGCACCGAATTGCTTGCACCATTAACCTCCATGCCCTATATTTGCCATGAAAATGCGCACAAAGCCCCATTACCACACGGCAAGTGGGCATTTTTAATAGTGGAAATGCCATCACGCGCAAGTCCAACGAACAGATAAAATCATTAAATAATTTTACACAGTATGAATAAGACTGATCTCGTAAATGCCATTGCAGCCCAGGGCTTGAGCAAGGCAGATTCTAAGAAAGCACTCGATGCAGTGCTCGATGCCATTTCAGGTGCTCTCAAGGAGGGTGACAAGGTTGCAATCCTCGGCTTTGGCACATTCTCTATCAACGAGCGTCCTGCCCGCGAGGGTATCAATCCCGCAACCAAGGAAAAGATCACGATCGCTGCCAAGAAGGTGGTTAAGTTCAAGGCTGGTGCCGAACTTGCTGCTGGCGTCAACTAATCAGAATTTTCTACCTGCTTGTTCAGGTAAAAAGCTATCACTCCCGAGCGATGCCTCACCTGGCAATCGCTTTGGCGTGGTAGCTTTTTTCTTTTTACCACCTCCCCACCCTTGCTACGCAGCAAAACGGCACTTCCGTGCCCAATCATGGCAAAGTGTAAAGGCATTACCACTACATTACCACAAAAAAGCAGGCAAACTATTTTGCATTTACATAAATATTGTTACCTTTGCACTCGCAAAACGATTAAGAGCAGTCACTTCTGCACTAATCTTGCACGGGGCGTAGCGCAGTCCGGTTAGCGCACCTGCTTTGGGAGCAGGGGGTCGTGGGTTCGAATCCCGTCGCCCCGACAAGTAATAAAGCCGTTGATTATTAAGTACATTCACTTATAATCAACGGCTTTATTCGTTGTATGCGTGCAGCCATTGCTGCCCGGTAAAACACAAAATAGCATTAAGAGCCTATTCCGCAATGTCCACAAACAGGCGTCGCGGACGATTCTTTTGAGAAAGTTAGTCCCATTAGTGGTTGCGTTTGAGGCTTGAGCCAATTCACATGTTTATGTTTTACCGAACAACAATAACTACTTATACTCCGTAGGATTAACACCAAAATACTCCTTAAAGCATTTGGCCATGTAGCTGGGCGATGCGAATCCTACCTCATAAGCCACCTCGGCCACAGTCATCTCCGTGCGGCGCAACAATTCGGCAGCCTTTTTAAGGCGCGCTATGCGCAACAACTCTACCGGCGAAAAGCCCATGAGCGACTTAACCTTACGATAAAGCTGCGTGCGCCCTACGCCCATCTGCGCCGCCATGTCTTCAACCGAGAAATTCTCGCTCGACATATTTTTCTCTATCATGTCGCGCAATCGCGCAGCAAACCCCTTGTCAAGTTCACTCACGTTCGAGGCTTTGAGCGATGTCTTGTCACCAAAGAAAGCCTTCAAACGGCGGCGGTTATCAATAAGATTGCGCAATCGGGCCTTAAACATATCCGGACTGAACGGCTTGGCTATGTAAGAGTCGGCACCGCAGTCAAATCCCGCCACACGTTGCTCGTCGAGGGTGCAGGCCGTCAGCATCATCACCGGAATGTGCGAAGTTTGCCACTCGTCCTTCAATCTGCGGCAACACTCCCAACCGTCCATCACAGGCATCATCACATCACACACCACAGCATCGGGTATGAGTTGTCGCGCTTTGGCCAGGCCCTCCTGCCCGTCGGCAGCCGTCTCTACCACATAGCTGTCCGCAAGCAGCAGGCGCAGATATGAACGTATGTCCTCGTTATCGTCAATCACGAGCACCGTGGGACGCGGTTCGGCAGCACCGCCCCTTGCCTGTGCGGCATCTGCCGAGGCAGTCAACGCGTTTGGCACCGTGTGCACTCCCTCGCCCGCAATGGCATCAATATGCGGTGCCACCACACCGGCCCCGTCGGGTTGCATGGCGTCAGGTTGTTCATACACGTGAGCCGCAGCCACATCGTGCTGACAGGGTATGCGCACCACAAAGCGCGCGCCGCTGCCGCGCATACTCTCGGCACTCACCGTGCCACCATGCAGTTCGACATAAGCCTTTACTGTGGCCAGCCCTATGCCCGAACCATCGTGGCTCGCGTCGGCCTGATAAAAGCGGTCGAATATGTGGGGCAACTTGTCGCGGTCAATGCCCTGACCGCTGTCCTCAACCACAATGCTGAGCCACCGGCCCTGTTCGGCATCATCGGTTATGCTTGGCGTAACCGTTATTTTACCCCCTTCGGGCGTATATTTGAAAGCGTTAGACAACAAATTGTACAACACACTCTCCATCTTTTTATCGTCGAGCATCACATCGAGCCATGCCGCATCGGGCACATCGGCCTGCTGCACATGGTAGCGCACCATCTTTTTACGTGCCAGGGCACGGAAGGGGTCGCACCACTGCTTGAGGGTCTCGTTCAGCTGCACCGTCTTGACATTGAGCCTCAGCTGGCCCGTCTCAAACTTGCGGAAGTCGAGTGTCTGCCCCACCAGTCGCAGCAATATGTCGGCATTGGTGCGCACCACTTGCAGCAGTCCGCGCTGCTCGTCGGTCAAGTTGTCCGCCCCCTGCAGTCGCTCAACAGGCGCCAATATGAGGGTGAGCGGTGTGCGCAAGTCGTGCGACACTTCGGTAAAGAAGGTGAGCTTGCTCTGCGTAGTCTCCTCCAGCTCCTTCGACATTTTTACCAACTGGTCGCGCTGCGCCTCAAGCTTGCGCTTTTGGCTGTCAAGCTCCTCGTTGCGGCGTATGGTCACATAATACGAGCGTATGCCCATGGCCATCACCAGCCCAATCAGCACTATAATGGCTATGCAAGCAAAGAGCAGCATCTTTTGCATGGAGTAGCGCGACAGAAATTTGTCCATCTGCGTGCCAAGCTGGTCAATGCGCTGCTCGCTCTCATGCACCTGGTCGCTCTGTATGCGAAACAGGCGTGCCGTGGTGGCATTGATTACGGCCGAGTGCAGCCGCGTGTCGCGCTTGAAAGGCTCGTGCCGCAATATGCGCATGGCCGTTTGTATCACCTTGTCGCCGCCTGTGGGATAGACGAATGTGGCTGTGAGCACACCCTGTTCCACATTGTCAAGTCCGCCGCCCTTGGTAGACAGACCGTCAACGCCAATCACCTTCACCTCGGGGTGTCCGGCTGCCACCAAAGCCTGGTGCACCTTCACGCCAGTGCGATCGTTGGGGGCTGTAATGATTTGTGGCACAACGCCGGCCGCAATCAAACTGTCAATCTGCTGTGGCACACGTGACCCCTCCCACCCCACTTCAACACTGGCCAGCACCTTTATGCCCGGCGCTTGTGCCAGCATGTGGGTCAGTCCGGCATGACGCTCGCGTGCTGCCGTGCCAGCCATGTTGGCAGTCAGCTCTACCACAGTGCCATGCCCCTTGAGTTCCTGCACCACACAAGCGGCCATATCCTTGCCTATGCTGCGGTTGTCGGCCCCGATAAAGGCCGTATATTTGTCGGAGAGTGTTTTACGGTCAACCACTATCACCGGTATGCCACGGCGCATCACACGCTCCACCACGGGGGTGAACGCGCGCGCCTCGTTGGGGGACACCACCAGCAGGTTGATGCCCTCGTTTACCAAACTGTCTATCTGTTTTATTTGCAGTGCATTGTCATCGTGAGCCGAACGTATGTCGAGTTTTACATTTTTGTTGTAAAACATTGTTTCACGCTGCATTTCGCGGTTCATCTGCTCACGCCACGCATCTTGGCTGCACTGCGACACACCTATTTTGAACGTGTCGGTCTCATGGCCCTTGCATGCTGCCACAAGCAGCACAAGCGCCACAAGCACAAAGTTGAGTATATGCCTCTTCATAAAGGGGAGAACTGTGTACACCGGTTAAGCAGACATTCGACGAACCATAAAGTCATGTTCCTATATTGCTGGTATGTCATGGCGCATTATTACGGGCCATACTGCTCGCGCAGCCGCTGTGCCCGTTCATCATTTCATGTTTCACAACAACGCATTACGCCAATTTGCTCCAGGCATTTTACCGAACATCTGCTTAGGCAAAGGTTATTTGTTAGAAGAATTGATGCAAAGTTAAGCTTTTGCCCGCATAATTGGTGTAAACGCTCTCGTAAAAAATGCAATATCATTTATTGCAGCTTGATAAAACAATTCTGATATTATAGTTCACGGATCGCACCGATTATGCTGTTAAGAACTCCCCAGCAGCAGTTGGCCAACAACGAGCAAGCAGCAAAACGAGCATGCAATGCTCACTGGTTCCGCCAACTCCGTCATTTTCGTGGGACCAAAGCGTGTAGCGAAAAACCCGTGCAATCAGCGTGTTCTGTGTTCGATAATCGTATCAGAACGGTTTACCATGCCGCAATAAGATAATGCGCTTTATCCTCGAAAAAGTGTAGCAATCCGCGTATCTTATCCTCGAAAAAGTGTAGTAATACACGCATTTTATCCTCGAAAAAGTGTAGTAATACACGCATTTTATCCTCGAAAAAGTGTAGTATTTTACACAAACTATCCTCGAAAAAGTGTAACTTGCGGACGTAAGTACTTATAAATCAAGACATTACTATCCATCATAACGTTAGAGGCGTTACTTCTTCGTCTAAATTCCTTTATAATTAGGACGATTTATCGCAAAGAGCAAACACCTTAAGTCAACTATACATGGCTGCAGGAACTATTATTGACATAAAAGCAGGCATGGAATACGATAACGCCCCCACGTTGTCCATTACAACCTTTTTTATGCTTTGGCGTTTTACCAGACTGCATTAGTTTAGAGTTTGTCCCAGCCTTCCTGTCCGCATCAGCTAATTTTTGTTTCACCAAACCTTAATAACAAGGGCGTGCAATCGTTTTGTTGCACGCCCTTGTTACATAATTAGGTACACAATTACTGCAAAATGCGACAAATGTTAGTCTATTAACATACTTTTACCCCCCCCGTTTGGTAATTTTACAAACTGCGCGTATATTTGCGCCACAAACGGGACTTATTACGCAAATATACGTATAAAACATTTGGATAATGTAAACCCCTGTATGTCGCAGCCCTGCATTAGTTTGCACCATGGCCACAACAAGGTGATACGTATCAGGCGCAGAACATAATAAGAAACACAACTCATTATTAACCTAATAAAAACAACAAAAGCATGAAGAAATTTACTTTCTTGCTGTCGCTTCTCCTCGCATTTGTGGGAGTAACGGCAAGTGCGCAGAGTCTTAAGTTCTCTGATGCACCAAGTGATGGAACCTGGGCCAGCAACACCCAATGGTATCTTATTAGAGTCGCTTATACAGATGACTATCACCCAAAGGCTGGTTATCTCAACACAGAAGACGGCTATACTAACGGCAACGGATTATTGCTTAACAATGACGCTGTTCCCACAACCGACAAAGGTCTGTGGTGTATTGTAGGCGATGAGACTAATGGTTATAAGTTCTACAATAAGGGCGAAGGAACCTCTAAAGTGCTTGGTGTATCTGGTTGGTCAAAAATGTATGATGTCTCAAGTACTGACGATATTGCTATGAGTTTTGATATTGCCAGCTCAACTGCAATCTCAAAAGCTCATTGCGTTAAATTCCATGGCAAATCAGACGGTGACTATTGGTGGAATAATTCTGATGGAGGTGGCTGCCATTTGTCATATTGGAAGAATGAAGCATCAACAACAGGAACAAAAGGTAATGCCTTTTATTTTATTCCTGTGAGTGATTTGGCGAGCGCTGAGTATGATGCTAGTGTATTCTTTGGTACTACGAATGTGGATGCTTTCCGCCATATTCCAGGTGTGTCAACAGCTTGTTCGAGCGAACTTGCCACATGGGAGGCAAACAAAACCCAGAAAAATGATGACGCTTTTACTGAAGCAGCTAAGGCTTATTTTGGCAAAACCTATTACAGAATTACCAACTGCAACACTTCAAGAGCGAAATCTGTGCTTGCTGCTGATGCAACCAGCGCCGCTTGTGTTGCCGCAGCCGAAAAGATGGGAAATGCCTCTACTGTATGGAAGTTCGTTCCTGTTGTAAAGGAAGGTACTAACCAATATGGCGTAAGACTTTACAATGTTAATGCTCAAGCATATCTTGGCGCTTTGGTTGACCCTGTTCAAGAACCTGTAACGCCCATGACTTCAGATCTGACTCAAGGCGGTTTGTATAGCATCAGTGTTAATACAAGTGGCACGGTAGAGGGCTTTGTATTGCGTGATGGCAATAATGGCCGTATGAATTTGGAATCAAATGGTGGCATTGACAAATGGGAAGGTCAACAAGGTTATTACAATCAAGTAACATGGACAATTGATGTCGCTACAGAATTTGAGGTAGCTCTCAATACTGTAGAAAGCAAGTCATACGCTACTGCTTATCTCCCCTTCGGCGTAAGCGCAGTAAATGGTGCTAAGGCTTACACTGCTGCCACTCCTGCAAACGGTCAAACTGTAATGACCGAGACAGCAAACTTTGCCAAGGAAACTGGTGTGCTCCTCGTTAGCGATGAGGCTGCTGCCAAGGCCGTTTTGACTATTGGCGATGTTGACGGTGCTACTAATACAAGCGCTCTGAAGGGTACTTTGCTCGCTAAGGATATCAACGGCGCACAGACTAAGTACTTGGTATTCGGTAAGAACAATGCCAATGAAACAGAGGTAGGTTTCTTCGAACCTTCAACTACTGTTACATCAATCCCTGCCAACCGCGCATTCTTTGCTGATGCCGAGGGTTCAGCTATCGCTTTGAACTTTGGCAATATAACAGCTGTAAACAATGTAGTTGCTGGTAATACCAACGTCAATGCACCCATCTTCGACCTCACTGGCCGTCGTGTAGTGAAGGCTGTTAAGGGTGGCTTGTACATTCAGAATGGCAAAAAGTACATCGTAAAGTAATTAACTGAAATACATTAAAACGTTTGTAACAATGAAGAAACAATATATAGCTCCCGCAAGCACTTCAATCTGCTATCTTGAAGCATTGCAGCCTCTTTGCGGTTCAACCGTTGAGGAAGCTACACACGAAAAGAATTCCGATGTTGTATGGTCTAACGAAAAGGGTTGGAGCAGCGACAACTGGTCGGCTGACGAAGACTAATCTCACCGTGTGAGGTGTGCGTATATCAAGCATCTCACATGTACACAAACATAAAGGCCGGAGGTAAGAGCGGCGTAACAACTGTACCTTGCGCTCCAGGCCTTTACCCCCTTGCAGGGAATAGGTAGCCCTGCGAGTTAAAGTATTTTTTTTCATTATACGGGCTGTTCGAAGTGATTCGCGCAGCCCGTTTTGCTATGCGTGGGCGGCATCACAAATTAGCATTAGCATATTGCCATAAAAAATAACGCCAAACTATTGGCAAACACACATAAATATTTGTATCTTTGCAGCAAGATTGAGTGAGGGGCTTTCGAAAGAAGTTCCTCACTTGTTTTTACAACACGCTATAAAGCATAACCAAAGGCAAGGGGGCAAGGAGGAATATTGGCCACCTTGCAGGTGTTAAAATACATCTGAAAGCATAACGAATGATTGACAAAAGTTTTGTAAAAAGTCTGGTGGAACAGTGGTTGGAGGGTAAGGACTACTTCCTGACCGACCTCACCATCAGTACCGACGACCGCATCGTGGTAGAGATAGACCACGAAGAGGGCGTGTGGATTGAAGACTGCGTAGAACTCAGCCGCTACATCGAGAGCCATCTCGACCGCGAGCAGGAGGACTTTGAACTCGAAGTGGGCAGCGCCGGCATAGGACAGCCCTTCAAGGTGTTGCGCCAGTACGAAATCCACCAAGGCGAGCGTGTCGAGGTGCTCACCACTGAGGGCAAAAAGTTGCAGGGAACCTTGGGCGGTGTAACACCCGAGGGCTTTACGCTCACCATCGAGGAAAAAGTGCGCGAAGAGGGTGCCAAGCGCCCCAAACTGGTAGAACGCGAAGTGCCCTTCAACTTCGACCAAGTAAAAAGCACCAAGTACGTCATCGACTTTAAGTAAGAACTCTGGCGGGCGCACCTTCGTAACAAAAGTTTGAACGCCTGCCCGACGTGCCGCGCGCACACATATATAAATAACTCAAGTTTCGGTTTTAACTTGAACGGGCTGAATCCGAAAGTTGAATAAATAAGACAATACACAATACCGCTCAATATATGGCTAAGAAGAAACAAGAAACAGCAAGCTTGATAGAAACCTTTGCTGAGTTTAAGCAAAACAAAAATATTGACCTCACCACCATGGTGGGTGTGCTCGAGGAGAGCTTCCGCAGCGTGATAGCCAAAATCTTTGGCTCTGACGAGAACTTTGACGTGATTGTAAACCCCGACAAGGGCGATTGCGAAATTTACCGCAACCGCGTGGTGGTGAACGACGACGAGGTGGAAGACCCCAACAAGCAAATATCATTGAGCGAGGCACAAAAGATTGATGCCACCTACGAGGTGGGCGAAGATGTGTCTGAAGAGATTCATTTTGCCGACTTCGGACGCCGTGCCATACTGACGCTGCGCCAAACTTTGGCCAGCAAAATTCTCGAGTTGGAACACGATGCCCTCTATAATAAATATAAGGACCGCGTGGGCGAGCTTATCACTGCCGAGGTATACCAGACCTGGAAGAGCGAGACGCTGCTTATGGACGAGGAGAAGAATGAGCTTTACCTGCCCAAATCGCAGCAAATACCCCGCGACTTCTTCCACAAAGGCGATGCCGTGACAGCCGTTATCGACCGTGTGGACAACACCAATGGCAATCCTAAAATCTACCTCTCGCGCACATCGAACGATTTCTTGCGCCGTTTGCTCGAGAACGAGATACCCGAAATTGCCGACGGTGCAATCCGCCTCTGCCGCATTGCCCGCATTCCGGGCGAACGCGCCAAGATAGCCGTTGAAAGCTACGACGACCGCATCGACCCCGTGGGCGCTTGTGTTGGTGTGCGCGGCAGCCGTATACATGGTGTAGTGCGCGAGTTGCACAACGAAAATATCGATGTGATCAACTTTACCAACAACACAGCCCTGTTCATACAGCGTGCCTTGAACCCCGCACAGGTGTCGAACGTTGTGCTGCACGAAGAGGAGCGCAAAGCCGAGGTGTACCTGCGTCCTGCCGAGGTAAGTCTGGCCATTGGTAAGGGTGGTATGAACATCAAGCTGGCCTCGATGCTCACCGAGTACACCATCGACGTGTTCCGTGAGGTTGAGGGCGAAGAAATGACCGAGGATATCTACCTCGACGAGTTTGCCGACGAAATAGACCAGTGGGTGATTGACGCCATCAAGGGCATCGGTCTCGAAACCGCCAAGGACGTGCTCAACGCACCCCGCGAAATGCTCATCGAAAAGGCCGACCTCGAAGAGTCTACCGTCGACGAAGTATTGCGCGTGCTGCGTGCCGAGTTTGAGAACGACGCACCCCAGGCACCCGCTGCCCAACCAACTGCTGAGGCTCCGGCCGACGCTAACGAGCCTGCTGCAGAGCCGGCAGGCGAGGAGAGCTAATGCACAACGCGTAAGTCGGGCGGCGCACACACGCTAAAGCACATAATCACGCAGCTGGTGTGGAGTCTTTTTAAGGCAAAGCATAATCAGCCAACAAGGCCAGAGCCTTGAAAACTCCACCCCGTGCGGCGCGCTATGGCCGCTATGGGGCATGCCAGCCCACTTACCTATGTTGAGACAATCGCATTAGCAAACCTTACTAACATTATTGCATGAGTATCAGATTAAATAAAGCTATCAAAGAATTTGGCGTCGGCTTGCAGTCAATCACCGACCTCCTGAAGGAAAAAGGAGCACCCGTGGCAAGCAACGACCCTAACCAAAAGCTTGACGACAAGCAGTACGAACTACTTAAGAATGCCTTCAGCGCCGACAAGACTTTGCGCGACAAGGCTGAGGAACGTATGCAGGACCGTCAGGAAAAGAAACGCTCTGCCAAAACGCGCAAGGCCGAGGAAACCATGGTTGAAACGGTGGTGCCCGAAGTAAAGGGACCACACATTGTAGGCCACATCGACCTCGATGCCAAACCCGCCAAGGCACAGAGCAACACACAATCTGCCAACAACACAAAAGCCGAGGCTCCAAAAGCTCCGGCTAAAAGCATAAATAAGCCCCAGGCTAACGCAGCCACTGCTGCAAACACCCCCGCAGCCCCTGCCCAAAAGACTGAGGCCGAGGAAGCAGTGCCGGCACATGCCAACAACCAAACTACTTCCAACCCCCAAAACATGAACCAAAGCACTACCGAAAACACCAAAGTACAACGCGAAGAGCGCGCCAAAGCCATTGGCGAGGAGGAAGACGGTGTGTTCAAACTCCACCCCCAGGTTGAAATTACTGGTCCCAAGGTGCTCGGCACCATTGATCTCAGTGCCATTAACTCTACTACACGACCCAAAAAGAAGTCGAAGGAGGAGCGCCGCCGCGAACGCAACAACAAGCAGGGGGCTGCAGGCCAGAACGGGCAGGCACAGGCCGGCGGACAGCGCAAAAAGCGTAACCGCATTGGCAGCGAACGTGTCGATGTGAACAATGCTGCCAACCAGCCCAAGCAGAATGGCAACAACAATGGCAAGAAGCGCAACCAGCAGGGTGCCAACGGTCAGAACGGACAGAACAACCGCAACAACCAACAGGGCGCTGCCAATGGCAAGAGTGCCAACAAGAACCGCAACCGCCGCGCCAAGGAGCAGCAAAAGGTTGAGGTGAGCGAAGAGGACGTGGCCAAGCAGGTAAAGGAAACACTGGCACGCCTCACCAGCAAGCAAAAGGGTGGCAAGGGCGCCAAGTACCGTAAGGAAAAACGCGAACAGCAGCACCAGCGTGCTGAGGAGGAACGCCGCGAGGCCAAGGCCGAGAGCAAAGTGCTCAAACTCACCGAATTTGTAACTGCCAACGAGCTGGCACAAATGATGGACGTGCCTGTGACAAAGGTTATTGCTACCTGCATGAGCATTGGCATCATGGTGAGCATCAACCAGCGTATGGACGCCGAAACCATCGACCTCGTGGCCGAAGAGTTCGGTTTCAAAACAGAATATGTGGCCGCCGACGTACAAGAGGCCATTGCCGAGGAGGAGGATAGCCCCGAAGACCTCGAACCACGCGCACCGATTGTTACCGTTATGGGTCACGTTGACCACGGTAAGACATCGTTGCTCGACCACATTCGCAAGTCGAATGTCATTGCCGGCGAGGCTGGCGGTATCACCCAGCACATTGGTGCCTACAATGTCACACTCGACAACGGTCGCCACATCACCTTCCTCGACACACCGGGTCACGAGGCATTTACCGCCATGCGTGCCCGTGGTGCACAGGTAACGGATATCGCCATCATTATCATTGCTGCCGATGACGACATCATGCCCCAGACCAAGGAGGCTATTGCACACGCCACTGCAGCCAATGTGCCCATCGTGTTTGCCATCAACAAGGTGGACAAACCGCACGCCAACCCCGACAAAATTAAGGAGGGACTGGCTGCCATGAACTTCCTCGTTGAGGAGTGGGGCGGTAAGTACCAGAGCCAGGACATCAGTGCCAAGAAAGGTACGGGTGTGAAGGAACTGCTCGAAAAGGTGCTGCTCGAGGCAGATATGCTTGAACTCAAGGCCAACCCCAACCGCAAGGCTACGGGTACGGTTATCGAGTCGTCACTCGACAAGGGGCGTGGTTACGTGGCCACAATCTTGGTGTCGAACGGTACGCTCCACCAGGGCGACATCGTGCTGGCAGGTACCAACTATGGTCGTGTGAAGGCCCTCTTCAACGAGCGTGGCCAGCGCATCGACAATGTAGGTCCCTCAATGGCTGCCACATTGCTCGGCTTCAATGGTGCTCCGCAGGCCGGTGACCAGTTCCACGTGATGGAAACTGAACAGGAGGCCCGCGAAATTGCCAACAAACGCGAACAACTGCAGCGCGAGCAAGACTTGCGTACCCGTGAGGTGCTCACGCTCGAAAAGATTGGCAAACGCCTCAAGATGGGTTCATATCACGAGCTCAACATCATTGTCAAGGCCGACGTGGACGGTTCGGTCGAAGCTTTGGCCGACTCGTTTATCAAGCTTTCTACCGAGAATATTGTGGTGAAGGTTATCAACAAGGGTGTGGGCCAGATAAGCGAGAACGATGTAACACTTGCAGCTGCCTCAGAGGCTATTATCATTGGTTTCCAGGTGCGTCCGTCACAGCAAGCCCGCAAATTGGCCGAGCGCGACGGTGTCGAAATCCGCCAGTACTCAGTCATCTACGATGCCATTGAGGACGTCAAGGTGGCCATGGAGGGTATGCTCGAGCCTGTTATCAAGGAGGAGGTTACTGCCAACATCGAGGTGCGCCAGGTTTACCACATCAGCAAGGTTGGTTATGTGGCAGGTTGCTACGTGATCGATGGCAAGGTGAAGCGCAGCGACAAGGCGCGCGTCATTCGCGATGGTATTGTAATCTTTACCGGCGAAATCAATGCGTTGAAACGCTTTAAGGACGATGTGAAGGAGGTTAGCACCAACTTTGAGTGTGGTATCTCTCTCACCAACTGCAACGATATTAAGGAGGGTGACATGATTGAAACCTTCCAAGAAATTGAGGTTAAGCAGAAACTGCAGTAATTGCTCATGAATGAACACGTATTAGTCTCGTCAGGGCTTGTTCGTGCATCATTCTGTTGAGAATTATATAGTATTTTTTTGTGCGAGTGCAGACTACGTTTGCACTCGCACATTGTTTGTTATGGGCTGCACTCTGAAGAATTGCAAGCACTAATGGGGGCGACGCGTCTCGCGTCGGGAAAATATACTGCTATTATTTAGTAGAGTTTGTATTGTATTCTTTTCTTTCATTATCCCGACGCGGGACGCGTCGCCCCCATTAGAGTTTGCGTTTGGTGGTAGCGTTGAGCGATGGCGCTTGGTGCTTGAATCCATTCGCATGGCTACGTTTCACTGAACAGCAATAATTTAGACAAAAAAGCGGTATCTGAGACCTTTTACCATACTACAACAACTTACACGCCGAGTATCTTGCATCTTACACTAACACACTGCAACTTATTGATTATCAACACTTTGATTAGTGTAAGATACTACAAATTTTACCTACACACGACCTACACAGCCTACATGCTGCCACACGGCACAAGCACGGGAGGACAATATCACAGTATAGGGGAACAGAAAAGTCTGTTGCTCCGACTGATTTTCCTACGTCCCAGTGGTGTACAATCCACCGAATACGACAAAATCGATTGCGAGGCAGCGGGGGGAGTGTGTAAGATGTATGCAGGGGAGTGTAAGATACTTTGAAATCATCTTACACTCTTGAAACATCTGTATATCAACTTGTTACGTGCAAAAAGTGTAAGATGGCAGTAAAAACGCACGCACTCTTTTACAAGAGGGCTGACGGGGAAGGGGCAAATATTTGTGTACAAATTGTACACTTTTTTTGTGGGGTGCAATGCCTTGGTGTTACCTTTGCAGCACTTTACTTTTGTACTAAACCAAATTGTAGTAAATACCATGAAACGAATGCTTAACAGAATGCTGCGCTATGTCGATGCCATTGTGAAACATGGCATTGACAAACTGATAGACGCTATCGGACATAGTCCGGAACCACAAACTAAAAACGCTGAAACGCCCCAGCGGCAAAAACGCATGGGCAACGACACTGACTGCGGTCTGACCGAACAAGCCATTACGCTTATGGACGAACTGTGCGACATGCGCTATAATATGCTTGACCGCACGCCCGAAATGCAACGGCGCTACCAGGCGGACAAAGGTTTTGTGCCCGTGAGCAAACTGGTGCGTAACACCATGGTGACCGCGTCATTCAACGGCGCAGAAAGTGATGGAGTCAGAAGAATGTGGTGCTCAATGAGATTTGCCGCTAACGCGGAGAACAGAAGAACAAAAGGACAGAAGAACAAAAGATATAACGTTTGTGTTAGCCGCTTAGCGCGGAAAACATAAGCAACATAAGTTTTCATAAGATACACAAAGGGCCGCTGCACGGCTGGCCACGGACTAACGTCCGCGTGGCCCAAGAAACATAAGGGCTGACGCCGTAGCGAGCCGCTAACGCGGAGAAGATAAGGACGCAAGTCCATGCCCGTATGTTTTGAAACTCTTCTGTTCTTATGTCCTTATGTTCTCCGCGTTAGCGGCAGATTTCATAACTTACAAACAAAGAAACGGCACTATATCCTAACTTCATTACTTTTCTGCGCCATCACATTGCACCTCAGCAGAGCAAAGTGAAAAAATCATGTTTTTCACTTTGTTCTGCATTCGGTTTGCACTAACTTTTCTTTCGTCAAGTTAGGCTGCGGTTCGGAACTGAAAATGAAAGTTTTGAAACTTTCATTTTGCACTTCGCTCACCTTGCACTAACTTTGCATCAATAATACTACAAAGAATAAAGATGGAATATAATTTCAGAGACATTGAACAGAAGTGGCAGAAGACTTGGGCCGCTGAAAAGACATATCATGTGGAGATAGATGAGCAAAAAAAGAAGTTTTATGTGCTCAATATGTTTCCCTATCCTTCAGGTGCCGGCCTTCACGTAGGTCACCCTCTGGGTTACATCGCATCAGACATTTACGCACGCTATAAGCGCCAATGTGGCTACAATGTGCTTAACCCCATGGGGTATGATGCCTATGGTCTGCCTGCTGAACAATATGCCATTCAAACAGGACAACACCCGGCTGTAACAACCGAGACAAACATCAAACGCTATCGCGAACAGCTGGACAAAATAGGTTTCTCGTTTGACTGGGACCGCGAGGTGCGTACCTGTGACCCTAAATACTACCACTGGACACAGTGGGCCTTTGAGCAGATGTTTAACCACTTCTACTGCAAAAAGTGCGAAAAGGCACAGCCTATAAGCAAACTTATCAAGAAGTTTGAAACTGAGGGCAGCGCCTGCACCGCACACCTGGCACAGAGCGAGGAACTGCACTTTACTGCCGACGAGTGGAAGCAGATGAGCGAGGTGGAGAAGCAACAGGTGCTGATGAACTACCGCATTGCTTACCTCGGCGAGACAATGGTGAACTGGTGTCCGAAACTCGGCACCGTGCTGGCCAACGACGAGGTGGTGGACGGCGTGAGCGAACGCGGCGGCTACCCTGTGGTGCAGAAGAAAATGAAGCAGTGGTGCCTGCGTGTGTCGGCATACGCACAGCGCCTGCTCGATGGACTTGATAAAATAGACTGGACAGACTCGCTCAAGGAGACACAACGCAACTGGATTGGTCGTAGCGAGGGTACCGAAATGCAATTCTCGGTGAAGGACAGCGATGTGAAGTTCACGATCTTTACCACACGTGCCGACACTATTTTTGGCGTAACCTTCATGGTGCTGGCTCCTGAGAGCGAACTCGTGCAGCAGCTCACCACCGAGGCGCAAAAGGCTGAGGTGAATGCCTATCTTGATGCTACCAAAAAGCGTACAGAGCGTGAGCGCATTGCCGACCGCCGTGTGACGGGTGTGTTTACGGGCGCTTATGCCATCAACCCCTTTACGAGCGACGAAATACCTGTGTGGGTGAGCGACTATGTGCTGGCTGGTTATGGCACAGGTGCCATTATGGCCGTGCCTGCCCATGACTCGCGCGACTATGCCTTTGCACGCCACTTTGATTTGCCCATCGTGCCGCTTATTGAGGGTGCCGATGTGAGCGAAGAGAGCTTTGACGCCAAGGAAGGCATCGTGATGAACTCGCCTGCCGATGGCAAGCAAACGCTTAATGGCTTCACACTCAATGGTTTGAGCGTGAAGGAGGCTATTGCTGCCACTAAGAAATTTGTAACCGAAAATAACTTGGGTCGCGTTAAGGTGAACTTCCGTTTGCGCGACGCCATCTTCTCGCGTCAGCGCTATTGGGGCGAACCATTCCCCGTATATTATAAGGACGGTATGCCGCAGATGGTGCCCGAGGCGTGTCTGCCGCTCGAATTGCCCGAGGTGACCAAATTCTTGCCTACCGAAACTGGTGAACCGCCCCTTGGCAACGCCACCCGTTGGGCTTGGGACACTGAGGCCAACTGTGTGACCGACAACAGCCGCATTGACAATAAGACGGTGTTCCCCCTCGAACTCTCAACCATGCCAGGCTTTGCTGGTTCGTCGGCTTACTACCTGCGCTATATGGACCCCGCCAACGATACGGCGCTCGTGGGCAAGCAGGCTGATGAATATTGGCAGAATGTGGACCTGTATATCGGTGGTTCAGAACACGCTACGGGACACTTGATTTACAGCCGTTTCTGGAACAAGTTCCTCTTCGACCTTGGCGTGTCGTGCAAGGACGAGCCATTCCAAAAGCTTGTTAACCAGGGCATGATACAGGGCCGTTCTAACTTTGTGTACCGCATAAAGGACACCAACACCTTTGTGAGCCTTGGACTGAAGGACCAGTACGACACCACGCCGATACACGTGGACGTGAACATTGTGCACAACGATGTGCTCGATGTGGAGGCCTTCAAGCAGTGGCGTCCCGAATATGCCACAGCAGAGTTTGTGCTCGAAGATGGCAAATATGTGTGCGGTTGGGCTATTGAAAAGATGTCGAAGTCGATGTACAATGTGGTCAACCCCGACATGATTGTAGAGAAGTATGGTGCCGACACCCTGCGTCTGTACGAAATGTTCCTTGGCCCCATCAACCAAAGCAAGCCTTGGGACTCAAACGGCATTGACGGCTGTTTCCGTTTCTTGCGCAAGACTTGGAACCTCTTCTATCCCAAGAATGGCGAATGGGCGGTGACCGATGCCGAACCTACCAAGGATAATCTGAAGACACTGCACAAACTCATCAAAAAGGTGAGCGAGGACATTGAGGTGTTCTCATACAACACGTCTATCCCCGCCTTTATGATAGCCGTGGGCGAACTGGCCCAGCAAAAGTGCACCAGCCGTGCCGTGCTCGAGCAGGTAGTGGCACTCCTTGCCCCGTTTGCCCCCCACATTGCTGAGGAACTGTGGCACACCCTTGGCCACACCACCACGGTGTGCGATGCCGAGTGGCCCAAGTATGACGAGCAGTATTTGAAGGAGGACACTCAAACCCTCTCTATCTCATTCAATGGCAAGACACGCTTCACGCTCGACTTCCCTGCCGACGCCACCAAAGAGGCCATTCAAGAGGCAGCCCTGACATCAGAGCAGGCTCAAAAGCACCTCGAAGGCAAACAAGTGGTGAAGGTGATTGTGGTGCCCGGTCGCATTGTAAACATTGTAGTGAAGTAACACCCTCAACTCATGCGCCGGCGGCATGCTGCCGGCGCATGATAAGTAGGTATTCAAAATTAGTTTATATAATCATGTTCAGAATTAGTCGATATGCCTTGGCGCACTCTTTCGCCCATAAACATAGGTTTCATCGGTCACGTAGCCCGCTACGCTCCCTCTTCAACCTATGTTTCTGAACGAAATACTGCACCAATTCATATCAACTAATTTTGAACACCTACTTAA
>JABLTL010016386.1_pt1 | contig 22987 bp, 16 predicted proteins | sample 7160151 | NCBI WGS metagenome assembly JABLTL01 (sample SAMN14651223, study PRJNA627086) | human gut metagenome | isolation source: feces | host: Homo sapiens
AGAAGACCATCCTTGCCAAGGCCGTAACCATCCTGCAACGCACGCTCAAGCAGAAAGACGACCTGCTCGAGGCCCAGCGCCCCAAGGTGGAGTTTGCCGAGGCCGTTACCACCGGCGACGGGTGCATACTGATGAGCGAGATGGCCAAGTTGCTCACACGCAACGGCTACCCCACGGGCCGCACACGCCTGTTCGGCTGGATGCGCGCCAACGGCTACATCTTCAAGCGCTCCACGGAGCCCATACAGAAATGGGTGGAGCGAGGCATCTTCGCCACATCGGTAACGGTGGTGAAGACCCACCACGGAACCGAGGAGCGCGTAACCACGAAGATAACGGGCAAGGGCCAGCAGTATTTCCTCAGGCTGCTTAGCGGCTGCGTCGACGGGTAAGCCATCCAGCCAACCATTTACATAAATTCAAAATAAATCAAAAAAAACAAGAAGTAAGATGAGCGTTTATTTCACCTTTTCCATCTGGAAGTTCTCTTTCAGCGTGAGTGTCAACAGCAGTATTAACAACAAGTAAAACCAACCAAAAAAAACCGACATGGAAACAAGAATCATGAGAGTGGTGCAGCAGGGCGAGGCCTTCGCTGTGCAGAGCCAGAAGAGCGAGAGTGGCCAGACCACCAAGTGCAACATCGTGTTGCAGGAGATGGGTGGCAAGTATGAGGACCAGTATGCCGCCGCCATGCTGGGCAACACGGCCCAGCTGCGCTTTTCCCCCGGCGACGTGGTGGCCGTGCGCATGCGGTTCACCGTGCGCGAGTATAACGGGCAGGTCTACCAAGACATCCTCGTGACCGACATCTTCAAGCTGCGCGTATAAGCAGCCGCCATAGGCAACAAAACACCAACCCTTGGGCTTACGGCATGGGAAGAGAGAGACTCCGGAACAACAGCATGCACCTTTCTCCTTCTCTCTGCCCGACGCCCGTAAACACCAAGAAAAAACATGGATAAAAACATACAAATTTCCAACTGCGACCATGTGCAGCTCGAAGGCCAGGCCTTCTACGACGAGCGCCGCTATTTCCTGTTCTCGCCCCTCGACCCCGCCCCCCACCAGGTGCCGCGCGTGAGGCGCATGGCAGGCGTGGCCCAGCAAATGACCGACGGCACCTTCGACTTCGTGGCCAAGCCGCGCCGCAAGTCGCAAGCCATGCTCATCAAGAAGCTGGCGCACGGACGCGTGAGCCGAACCAAGGACGGCGACGTGCAGCTGTGGCTCAAGGTGGGCACAGACGAGAACATCAACATCAGCCAGACCATCGCCGAGGAAGCGCAGGCGGCAGCCGAGGCCATACAACAATACCAACTGCGAAAATGAGCGTACACCTTATAACCATGGAGAAGGGCCACAAGGTGGCCCGCCCCATTGTGAGCCGACAGGAATACCTGAGGCTGCGCAACACATCGGCACAACAGGCCAACCTGCGAATGGCAAGGCAAGGCAGCAGGGGAGCCAAGATGCGACTGGTGCAGATGAACTACTCGTGCCTGCCCAACGCCGACGGCACACTCAAGGGAGCGGCCACGCCCTCCAACACGGTGGGCATGGACGTCGACTTCGATCCCGCATCGCCCCACTACGAACGCCTCATGGCCGAGGCGCCACAGACCATCCTGGCAAAGAAAGACGAGCTCGGACTGCTCATGCTCGAAAGGAGCGTTACGAAGGGCTACCACCTCGTGTTCAGGCGGAGGAAGGAGCTCTCCAACGAGGCCAACCTGCAATGGGCCAGCGACCTCCTCGGCGTGGCCTTCGACAAGGGCGCCAAGGACCTCACACGCGTGTTCTTCACCACAAGCGCGTCGCCCTCCGACCTCCTCTTCCTACACGACGACCTCTTCGCCATGGGCGCCTGCGAGAACGTGGAGCGCGCCGCCCCCGACACAGCCTCCACGGCGACCGACAGCCCTGCAACCGACAGCCCTGCGACCGCTGCCACGGCCCACCAGCCACAGGCGCGCACCTACAAGGGCGTGCCCTACAGCCAGATCGTTAGCCGATGGTTTGCCCTCACGGGAGGCGAGCCCACGCTCGGCGAGCGCAACGTGCGCCTCTACCAACTGGCGGCCGCCCTGCGAGCCATCTGCGACAACGACCCGCAGCTGCTCCTCGCCGTCGTGCCCTCCTACGGCCTGCCCAACGAGGAGATGCACGCCATCCTGCAGTCGGCCTGCAAGGAGCAACCCAAGGGCCTGAGCAAGACGCTCCGCGCAGCCATCGAACAGGCCAAGCGGGCCACGCTGGAGGCCGACGAGGCCGACGAAGCCGACGAGCAGTCAACCGCGCAGCCCACACGCCAACGCGCGCCCGAAGCCTTCGCCATGAGCCGCATGCCGCCTGCCCTGAGGGCGTCGCTCAAGGGCGTGCCCGAGAACATGTGGTGGCCCGTCATTGCCGCCGTCATGCCCATTGCCGCCGCCTACGCCGACGGCGTGACCGTGGAATACTGCGACGGGGCGCGGCAGAGGCTCGCGCTCATGTCGATCATCCTGGGCGACCAAGCGTCGGGGAAGAGCGTGTGCAAGAAAGCCGTGGACCTGTGGAAACGGCAGCTCGACCAGGAGGACCAGGAGGCGCGCCAACGGGAGGACGAGTGGAAGGCCAAGCGGAAAAGCCGCAAGGCCAACGAGAAGGCCCCCGACGACCCGCAGGTGCTCATACGCGTGCTGCCCGTAACGGTGAGCTGCAGCACCCTGCTCAAGAGGTTCAAAAACTCGAGGGGACACACCGAGTACTCGTTCGGAGAGGAGCTCGACACGCTGCGCAAGACCAACGGGGCGGGGTCGTGGTCGTCGAAATACGACATCTACCGACTGGCCTTCGACCATGGCGAGTGGGGACAGGACTACAACTCCGACCAGGCGGAGAGCGGCGTGGTGAACGTGGCCTACAACTGGACCATGCTGGGAACCTACGGCGCCATGAGGCAATGCTTCAAGACCGACAACATCGAGAACGGACTGTCGTCGCGCGTCATTGTGGCCGACATGCCCGACAACTCGTTTGCGCCCATGCCCCATTTCTCCCAACGCACACCCACCGACGAGCAGCTGATCGACGAGGGCGTGACGCACCTCAGGTCGGTAACGGGCTTCGTAGACACGCCACGCCTGCGAGCGGCCATGGCCCAGTGGGTGGAGAGCAAGCGCCTGGAGGCTGCCAAGGACATCGACCACGTGAAAGACACCTACCGCAAGCGAGCGGCCGTCATAGGGTTCAGGTGTGGCGTGGTGTTCCACCTGCTCTCGGGCGAGAGCGAGGAAACGGAGCACGCCGTGGCCTTTGCCCTCGAGGTGGCCGAGCGAACGCTGCAAGGGCAGATGACAACCTTCGGCGAACAGCTGGCCCTGCAATATGCCACGGCGGGGAGAAGCTGCGTGAGGCAGACGCACAACATGACGGTCTTCGACCAGTTGCCACCCGTCTTCACCAAGGACGACCTGCGGCAACTGAAGGAAGGCAACTGCAGCGATGGCGCCCTAAGGGTGGTGTTGTCGCGTTGGTGCTCGCAGGGATGGCTCGAGAAGGTCGACAAGTTGCGCTGGAGAAAGGTGAAGGCAGCCGACAGCTAACCGTGACGCGCATGTGTGCTGCCTTATGTTACATTGTTACATGTTACATGTTACAATAAGGTGGTTACACATGGCGCACGTTTCATAATGTTGAATGGCTCAAGGCGGGCTGAAAGCCCAAGAATGCGCATAGCCCGGTCAACCCAAGGCGGGCTGAAAGCCCAATGGCCTCCATAGCCCAGGGCAAGCGAAGCGACACCCTGGGGGAGCAAGCCGCCACATCACGCCACGCCCTGTAATGGCAAAAGTAAATGCAATTGGCTCTGTATCAACGCTTTTGCCATTGCATGGCGCAAGCTGCACGGCACATTTTTACCCAGGGCGTCGCTTCGCTTGCCGCTGGGCTATGAACTTCTGCCCCTTTGGGGCGTGCCCATTAAATGCGCCTGCGAAAGATCTGTGCCATCCGCCGCGCCAAGGGCGCGATCTGTGGGAGCCCAATCACCCCGAACGGCATCTGTGCCCATCAGCGCGATCTGTGGGAAACAAAAAACACCCCGCATGGCCACTCAATATTCATCATTCAATATTACGAAAAAAACCAACACTCAACATTTGAAAAAATGGAATTTACACTAAAACGCATAGCCAAGAAAGACGGCTACACCATCGGCCACCTCTATGTAAACGGAATCATGAAGGTGTGCGACACACTCGAACCCCAATGGCGCGACTTCCACCACGGCGCACAGAAGGTAGACGGCAAGAGCGCCATACCCGAAGGGCGCTACCCGCTGGTGGTGACGTGGTCGCCAAGGTTCAAGCAATGGTTGCCCCTGCTCGTGGGCGTAACCCTTTTTGAGGGCGTGCGCATACACAGCGGCAACACACCCCTCGACACGCAGGGATGCATACTGCCCGGACAGAACCGAAAGAAAGGCATGGTGCTCAACTCGCGCACAGCCATGAGAAAGATCATGGCCCTGCTCAACGCACGAGAGCCGGGCGAGCCGGCATGGATCAAGGTGGAGTGAGCAGCCTCGCCTTGGCGGCAATCATATCCTCCACAGGGAATGGTTGCCGCCTTTGCTTTCCCTCAGATGGCTCACCCCTGCCTTTCCCACACGCCACGGCACCACGAAATGTTACAATGTTACATGTTACATGTTACAATAAGGTGGTTCCACATGTCGCGCATGCTGTTGGCAAAGCGTGGATATGGAGATATGGGGGCAATGGGTTGCAGAAAGGCGATACATAAAAACAATGTAACCATAAAAAAGGGGAGAAACGCTTGGGATATATGTGTTTTTTTAGTAATTTAGCGGAAACATACATTTAGCGTACAACATAAAAAAGAATAGAATTATGTCAACTCCTCACAATTCAGCCAATCCGGGCGACATCGCCAAGACCGTCATCATGTCGGGCGACCCTCTGCGAGCCAAGTTTATGGCAGAGCATTTTCTCGAGAATCCCAAGCAGTTTAACGGCGTGAGAAACATGCTGGGCTATACAGGAACCTACCAAGGCAAACCCGTCAGCGTGATGGGGCATGGCATGGGCATTCCTTCCGTGGCCATTTACTCTTACGAGCTTTACCACTTCTACGATGTGGAGCAGATCATTCGCGTGGGCACCGCCGGATGCTTGCATAAGGGCATGGACATTGGCGACTTGGTGGTGGCCCAGGGGTCGTGCACCGACTCCAATTATCTCCAGCAGTATCATTTGCCCGGAACCTATGCGCCCATTGCCGACTATGGCCTGTTGTCGAGGGCCGTCGACGAGTGTCGCGCGATGGGAATAAGGTATGGTGTGGGCAATGTGCTCTCGTCCGACATCTTCTACGACGAGAACCAAGACTGGCGCAAATGGGCGGCCATGGGTGTGCTCGCCGTTGAGATGGAGAGTGCGGCGCTCTACGCCAACGCTGCTGCTTGCGGGCGCAAGGCGCTCACCATTCTCACCATTAGCGACAGCCTTGTGGAGGCGAAGTCGGCTTCGGCTGAGGAGCGCCAGTTGGCGTTCACCAATATGATGAAAGTGGCTTTCAGCTTGGTGTAAACACTTATTTCTTCCTTGCCCGCATGGTGACGATCGGAATGAGCATCTCCTCCATGGAGATGCCACCATGCTGGAAGGTGTCTTTGTAATACGACACGTAGTAATTGTAATTGTTGGGATAAGCAAAGAACGAGTTGCCGGTGGCGAACACGTAGCTTGTGCTTACGTTGGGCGAGGGGAGCTGTGCCTGCCGCGGATCCTTGATGGTAAACACCTCCTTGGCGTTGTAGCTCAGGTTCTTCCCCAGCTTGTATCTCAGGTTGGTGTTGGTGTTTCGGTCGCCAACGATCTTGATGGGCTTCGACGCCCTGATGGAACCGTGGTCGGTGGTTACGATGATGCGGTAGTTGCTTTGCGACAACCGGCGGAACAGCTCCGCCATGACAGAATGGCGAAACCACGAAAGGGTGATGCTGCGATAAGCGCTCTCGTTGTTGGCCAACTCGCGCACCATCCTCGACTCGGTTCGCGCGTGCGATAGCATGTCGATGAAATTGATGACCACCACATTGAGGTCGTTGTCCCTGAGGTTGTTGAACTGTTGCAGAAATTTCTCAGCGGCGGCCGAATCGTTGATCTTATGATAGCTGAAGGTGTCGTGGCGCCTGAAGCGGTCGATCTGTGTTTGTATGAGGGGCGCCTCGTTGATGTTTTTGCCCTCCTCCTCGTCTTCGTCGACCCATAGCTCGGGAAACATCTGCTCGATCTTGTTGGGCATTAGCCCGCTGAAGATGGCGTTGCGCGCATACTGGGTGGCTGTGGGCAGGATGCTCTGGTAGATGTCCTCGTCGATGTCGAACTGGGCGCCAATCTGCTGCGCCAAGATGCGCCATTGGTCGTATCGGAAATTGTCGATGACGATGAGAAACACCTTCTCGCCAGCGTTGATCGCAGGAAACACCTTCTCCTTAAACAGGTCGGGGCTCATCAGGGGGCGTGGGTGTTGGCGGTCGCTCATCTTGTTGGGCGAAACCCAATCCATGTAGTTGTTCTTGATGAATTTGGCAAACCCGTTGTTGGCCTCCTCCTTTTGCATGGCCAGCACACCCATCATCTGGCTGTCGGTGTCGCTCAGCTCGAGTTCCCAATGCATGAGGCGTTTGTAAACATCGGCCCAATCGCTCCAGGTCTTGCAGCCTGTGATTTGCAACGACAGTTGCTGGTAAGCCTGCTGGTAGCCGCTTTGCGTCACCTCGGTAACGATTTCTTTCCGATGGATGTTTTTCTTGAGCGTCAGTAGGATTTGCGATGGGTTGACGGGCTTGATGAGATAGTCGGCAATCTTGGCGCCAATGGCTTGGTCCATGATGTTCTCCTCCTCGCTTTTGGTCACCATGACCACGGGCGTCTGCGGTTGTATCTCCTTGATGCGTTGCAAGGTGTCGAGCCCCGTCAGGCCCGGCATCATCTCATCGAGCATGATGAGGTCGAAGGTGCGTTGCTTACATTCCTCGATGGCGTCGGCGCCGTTGCTCACGGTCGATACGTCGTAGCCTTTCTTTTGCAGGAAGATGATGTGAGCTTTCAGCAGCTCAATCTCATCGTCGACCCATAATATGTAGCCGTTGTTTTGTGTCATTGCCATGATTCGTTCCTCATTCGTTTAGAAACCGTCAAGGTCGTAATACTCGTCCTCCAGGTCGAACGTGTTGTCCTTTGGGTCTTTGTTGTCGTTGGTTTTCTGTGAGTCGTCGTCTTGCTTGTTGGTGCGGTCCTTCTCTTGCTTGTTGGTGTCTTTCTTCTTATTGGAAGCGTCGTCTGCCGTTTTCTTCTTGGCAGGGCTCTTGCTGGGCGGCACCTGCGTGTCGTCGTCGAAGAAGATGTAGGCGCCATTGCTGATCGTGGGCTGCGCCTTCTGCTCCTCCTTCACCTGGGTTTTGGCTTGTGGCTTGGTGGGCTTGGTGGGCTTGGTGGGCTTGTCGGGCTTGTCGGTTTTTTGCGCTTTTTGCGCTTTTTGTGTGGCTGTGTTCAGCTTGGCCTTTTCTTGCCGTTTGGCTTCGGCTTTTGGCTTCGGCTGCTCCTCTTGCAGCGGCACGATGGTTTGGTTCGTTCCGTTGTCGGTTTGGGCGTCGTCGCCAATAGGGATGACGGTTTCCTGTCGGTTCGTGCCCTCGTCGTTGTCGTTGACGGGGATGGTTGTGCCCGTTTGCGCAGGCTCGTTTGACGGCTCGTCCACAGGAACGACGGTTTGCGTGGGCGTGTCGACCTTCTCGTCGGGCGAGATGAAGGTTCCGTCCAGATAGTCGTCGACCTCCTTCTCCGTCTCGAGCGCTTTCTTGGGAGCGTTCGTTGTGATCTCGGCCGGCTCGGTGAGTAGGCGGGAGGTGGCTATTTTCAGCGGGGCAAAATGCTTGTTGTAATAGGCGTCGTACTCATCGTAGCTGAAGTTGGTGCCCAACAACGGCAGGTTCTCCTCGCTGATGATGACAGGACGCGATTTTCCCAAGAGGCGCAAGATGGGAGCCTGCCTAAGCACCTGGCGGGCATATTGCAGCGCCTCGTCGTAGTTGCGGAATCCCGACACACGCATGTGCTGGATGCCGTCGCCTTCGTCGGTGGCAATCTCAAAGTCTCTTACGAGATAGTTGGTGAAGTTGTAGCGAGCCAGTTCGAAGAGCAGCTTGTTTTGGTCGACGCTGTCGGGTTGGTACACAAACATGAATACGAAGTTGGTGTTTCGCTCATTGGTAAACTGGCGCGCATGGATAGAGTCGCTATCGCTCAGCACCACGCTGCGGCGGCTCCACACGTCGCCAATGTCGAACTTGCCGCCGCGCAGCTGTTTGCCTTCCTTGACGCCATTGATGATCATGCCAGCCATTTCCGACACGCTACTCTTGGGATATTTCTCGACCACCGTGCGCATGGCGTTCAAGCAACCTGTGCCATCGCCGTTGTTGAGCTTGCCCAATCCGTCGATGAAGATAAACTTGTCGCGGTTAGCCCCCAAGGGGAATCGACTCTCGGAGAGATGCGTGTTGGCGTCGACCTCGGCGTAGCGGTCGGCCTTGAAGGCCTCGTAGGTTGCCGCATAAAGCGAGTCTTCGAGATGCACACCTTCGCGCGCGTTCTGCGTAAAGAAGGGGTCGGTGAGCAGGAGGGTCCATTGACTCTCTGGATAGCCCGCCTTCAGTTTCTCCACAAATCCCTCAGCGGTAGCGGGTTGGCCCATGCGCGAATAGAGAAGGAAGAGGTGGTAGTAGGCCTCATCCATGTGCTCATAGGTGGTGTATTGCGAGGTGAGGCGGGTGAGCGCCTTCTCTGAGAGCGCCAACTCGTCGAGCTTGTCCTTGAAAATCACGCCACTATGGAACAGGCCGTCCATGATGATGGCGTTGCTGGCGGCCACCTGCTCCTCGGAGAAAGGTATTTGCGCCATGTAATACTCACGCTTGTGAGGGTCGTTTTGGGCGCTGTCCATCACCTGCTCCAGGGAGTCTTGGGCAGCCTCAACCCTGTCGAGCGAATCGCGTTGCGCATCGGTAAGATTGGCCAGCGAATCTACGCCCAATCCGGCAACGACGGTTGTGTTGACGCGTTGCCAGTTGTCTACATTCTCGCGCTTGCCCCATTGGCGCTGGAAGAGTTGCTTGCCTTGCTGCACCGCCATGGGGTTATAGAAGTACCACTGGCCGTTGGCCTGTTGGTTGGCGGTGTTGTTGGTGTAAGTTGTGTTTTGGTTCCTGTTGCCAATGGCGTTGTTTCGTTGTTGGGCTTGCTGGGCGTTGGCCTCCGCCGCTTTGTTCTTTTCCTCTTTCTCCTTCTTTTTCAGAGCCTCGATAACGCGGTCGATGGCTTCGTTGCGCTCCTTGGCTGGCATTTTGGCCAGTTGCTGCAAGGAGTCTTGCAGATGTACGGCTTCGGTGAAGGGCACCAGCTCATCGAGCACCTTCGAACGGTTCGACAGTTGCTTATAGTCGTCGCGCTCCTTGTCGAGCAGTCCAATGGCTTGGCCATAGCATCGCTGGGCATCGCTAAATTTCTTCTTTGTCCAATACAGATCGCCCAGCTTCAGCAGCAGCACACCTTTCTCAATGCCGTTCCGTGTGGCCTTTTCGGCACCCTTCTCATAGTTGGCAATGGCGCTTGCGGTGTCTTTCTGGGCAAGGTAAATGTTGCCGATGGCATAATAAACTTGGTCGAGATAATCCTTGTTGTTGTCGGATGCGGCCATGCGCTTGAGGCGCCTAACCATTTGCTTCGACTGGTGGGCGGCCAACACCTCTGTTTGGGCAATCTGGGCGTTGAACTCCAACTCGTATGGCGGGTTCAGGCGAACCACCTTTCTGAAAGCCTTGTAGGCTTCGGCCTTGTTTCCCAGCGCGGCCTGCAACTGGCCCATGAGGTACCATTCGCGCGCGCGTTGCTTCTTGCGCATCTCGTGCTTGATGACGTTGCGCAGGTAGGGAATGGCCTTGGCGTAGTTGGCCGTGTGGATGTAGTAGTCGGCGTAGGTGTAGTCCCACTCCTTGCGCGCTCTCCAATGCAGGCTGTCGCGTTGCATGTTCCTTATGATATCCTCGGCGTCGTAGAGGAAATCGTTTTCTATGTAGCACTTGGCCAACCAAGCGCGTGCGCGGCCGTAGATGGCCGGTTGGGTGGCATAGAGGCGGCTCATGTAGTTGAACGTGGAGGCCGCACCATCAAAGTCGCCTTGGAAAAACTGGGAACGCCCCATGAGCATCCAAGCCTTCCACAGGAAGGGGTTGTATTCTTTGCGGTTGAGCCACTCCAAGTCTTTCTCCGTCTTACGGCGGTTCTTGGTCCATTCGGGCTTGCGCTTGATGCTATGCAACTTTATGGCTTTTTCGGCTTTCTCGATGGCCTTGTCAAACTCGCCCTTTCCCAACTCCCTGCTGGCTTTGTTGCTAACGGTATAAAGGGGGATAATCTCCGTGAAATTATCCTTGTTGCCGGTTTCTTTGGCCAATGAACCGTCGATGTAGGCCAAAGTGCCATTGTAGTAGGTGTTGTATCGGGTGTTGAACGCCTGCCACCACCGAGATTTTGCAGTATTCTTCTCGGTGGAACATGCTGTGATGACCATCACGCCCGTGATGGCCAGTAGCAGGTGTATGTATCGTTTCATTCTCAACGTGTTGATAACGAGTGTTGCGCGCTATTTATTGCTTTCTTTCGCCTAAAAACCTTCGGCAAGGGTGGCAAACTCATCTTTTATGCCGTTTGGCATGTTGATGCCTCTCAGCACGAGGCTCCTTCCCCAGGGCTTCACCTCTTGGGGTTGCAGCGTTTCGAGCACTTCGGCAAACTGCTCGGTTTCCTCGTCGGTGTATTGGTCGGAGGGTCGCCCTTTGTATTCGTCGAGCTCCTCGTCGTCGAAATACTCTATGTCTTTCGTTGCCGCCTCCATCATACACGCTTGTTCGCAACGGGTGTCGTTGCCGTTGCACGATGAGCAGTCGCCGTGGGTTGTGATGGGGGGCTCTTCGTTGGTGCCTTTTCGTTGGGCAAACCAAGTGAACAGGGCCGTGAGCAAGCCTAATGCAACAAGGCCGATGATAAGATATGGCATGCAGGTGCTATATAATAAGGTGACGTGGGGGTGTTGCTTAGTCTGTTATCTCTTCGATTGTGAAGCCAGCCGACTTGAGGTCGTCCCAGAATGTGGGGTACGACTTGGAGACCACCTCGGGGTTGTTGATGGCCAATCCGGGGAATTTGATGGCGAGTGGCGCGAAGGCCATGGCCATGCGATGATCCTCGTAGGTGTCGATAGGTTCCATGCTGGGCTCGCATTTTGTTCCGTCCCAAATGAGCTCGCTGTCGTTGGCGCTACGAACGATGTAGCCCACCTTGCGCAGTTCGCGCTTCAAGGCTTCTATGCGGTCGGTTTCCTTGATCTTCAAGCTCGTCAATCCTTTGAAGTGGAACGGTATGTCAAGGGCGCAACACGTTACCACGACCGTTTGCGCCAGGTCGGGACAGTTGTTGAAGTCGAAGTCGATCTTTCTCACCGATCCCATTCGTGGAGTGATGGTGACGAGGGTGGGCTTTCCATCCTCGTGGTCGCTAAACTGCGTCTTTACGCCCAGGAGCGAGTAGATGTGCTTTACGCACGAGTCGCCTTGCTTCGAGGCGTCCATGAGTCCGCCAAGCCTCACCTTGGCCATGTCGCGCTCATAAAGAGCCACCATCTCATACCAATAGCTGGCTGCGCTCCAATCGTTCTCTATGAGGAACCGACGTTGGCAGTAGGGTTGCGGCTTTACCACAATGGTGTCGCCCGACGCCCAATCGGCGTTCGCGCCAAATTCGCGCATGAGCCAAAGAGTCAAGTCGATGTAAGGCCTTGAGATGATGTTGCCCGAGAGTTGCAGCTCCAAGCCGTTCTTAAGCACCGGACCGATGAGCAGCAAGGCGGATACGTATTGGGAGCTTACGTCGCCAGGGATGCAGACCTGTCCGCCCCAAAGCGTCTTGCCGTTGATGTGGAGTGGGGGAAAGCCTTCTTCCTCCACATAGCGAATGTCGGCGCCCAAGGTGCGCATGGCATCTACCAAAACGCCGATGGGGCGGTGCTTCATGCGCTCGGTGCCTGTTATGACGTGCTCGCCTTCCCTCACCGACAGGTAAGCGGTAAGAAAGCGCATGGCTGTGCCTGCCGCCTTGATGTTGATGGTGTGGGGCATGGTTTCCAAGGCCTGCACCACCACATCCGTGTCGTCGCAAACGGATAGGTTGTCGGGCATCATGTTGCCACCCGAGAGGGCGTGTATGATTAACGCTCTGTTGCTGATGCTTTTTGAGGCGGGCAACTTAATGGAAGCCGACAGTTGGCTTGGGGCTGATATTTTGATCCTCATAGATTATCTCCTTATTTATATGTTGTATTGACAAAGTTAGCCATTTTATCTTGATTTTCAAAAGATTTTATGACAGAATAGGAGAAGATAACACTTTTTTTGCAAAAAGTTGCCGAAATATTTGGAGGTTCCAACAAAAGTGCGTACCTTTGCAATCGCAAATAAGGAACGGGATTTAGCGCAGTTGGTAGCGCACACGTCTGGGGGGCGCGAGGTCGCTGGTTCGAGTCCAGTAATCCCGACCGATAAAAAGGGAAGTTGAGCAATCAGCTTCCCTTTTTATATTTCTATAACGCTACTCTTAAGCATGTTGGATGCTCCGCCATAGGCATCAGTTTCCAATTCCCACTTCTGATCTTTCACCTTGCCCTTTCTTCGATACACCATTCGCCCTTTGCGGGGTAAACTCATGTGCTTTCCGGTTGTTTTCCCTCTCCACTTCGCAATTTCTCTATATTTTTATTGTATCTTTGCATAAGATAGGCTGCACTCGGCCATTAGAGAACAAGTTCTCATGGCGTTCGATTTGCACAATCTTTGGATAAGATAGGCTGCATCTCAGCATAATATTCAAGCAAGCTTGATATTCTGCGTTCGATTTGCACTATCTTTGGATAAGATAGGCTGCACTCGGCCATTAGAGAACAAGTTCTCATGGCGCTCGTTTGCACTATCATTGCATGACAAACCTAATAAGTTAGAAGGCTCCTTTTATGAAACAACGTCGAACATCTCTTAAGGACTTAGCGGCTGAGCTTCATGTCAGCATAGCAACCGTCTCGCGAGCTCTTCATGGTAGCCATGAGGTGGGTGAGGAAATGCGTAAAAAGGTGCAAGAACTGGCCAAGCAACGCAATTATCATCCTAACCCCTTTGCGCAAAGTCTTCGTAAGGAGGGGCCTCATATCATAGGAGTGGTTGTTCCCAATCTCGTTACCCACTACTTTGCTTCGGTGCTCGACGGCATAGAGGACTATGCCCAGCAGCATGGTTTCCTGGTTTTCTCGGCCAACAGTCATGAGAGTTGCCTGCGCGAAGTGCGTGCCATAGAGAGTTTCCTTACGATGCATGTGGATGGCGTCATCTCCTGTTTGGCTCAAGACACCATCGACTATTCGCATTATGAGGAGATGGAACGCTTAGACGTGCCTCTTGTTTTCTTCACGCGCACCTGTCTTCCCGACCGTTTCTCCCAAGTGGTTTCTAATGGCGATGTGGCCGCTTATGAGGCCACCAAGCATTTGTTGGACACGGGCTCGCGACGTGTGGCGTTTTTGGGAGGTCCCAACCATATAGATATGGTGAAGCGTCGTAAGCATGGATATTTGGAAGCGTTGCGCGAGGCAGGTGTTCCCATCGACCGCGACTTGGTGGTGTGTGGTAAGATAGAGTTTGCCGAAACACGCGACAAGACCCTCCAAATGCTTCAGTCGGCCAATCCGCCCGACGCCATCTTGGCGCTCAACGACATTGTGACTTATGCAGCGTTCGATGCCATCAAGAGTTTGAACCTTCACATTCCTCAGGATGTGGCCATCATTGGTTTTACAGAAGACGATAATGCGGCTTTCGTCACACCATCGTTGTCGGCCGTTATGGACCAGGCTCACGTTCAGGGCGCTACAGCCTGCGAACTGCTGTTGCGTCGTATACAGGGCGACCGTAAGGTTTATAAGAAAGTCATCCCCATGATCTTCAAAATTAGGAAGAGTAGCGACAAGCAGGCCTGTGAGGATTAGGCGACGAAACGATTATCCAAGACAAGCTGAAACGATTATCCAACGCAAGAGAAACGATAATCCCCCCCAAAATAGAAACAAAAAAAGGATGCATTGGAAGGTGCATCCTTTTTTGTGTAATGTGTGTTGTGCGATGGTTATTTCTTGCCAATGCTCTTAATCCACTTTAAGGGGCGCTTGATGAGTTTCTTCAAGCCACTCTCGTGCTCCTCAGGGGCCTTGAAGTCGTCGGGAAGGCCGTTATAGCGTGTGGTTCTTCCTACGGTTGGTGCCTCCGCCTCCTGCTGTTGGCGACGGCGTCTGGGCTTTTGGGAGCGTGGCTTGTTGTTGTTTTTCTGCTCGCCCTCGTTACGCTTAGCCGACTTGTTGTTGTCGTTGCGTTTCTCGGGTGCGGCCTGCTGTTCGCCCTGCGGCTTGGCTTGCTTGTTGTTGCCTCTCCTTCTCCTGTTCTGCTTCTTCTCGGGTGCGCCTTCCTCGTTGCGGTTGGCGGGAGCATCGCCCTCGTTGCGTCTCTTCGAAGCGCCGTTCTCGTTTCGCTTCTCGGTCTCAGCCTGCTCGCCTTGCGGCTTTTGCTGACGGCGGTTGTTGCGCCTTTTGTTGGCGTTGTTCTTTTCTGCGCCAGCCTTCTCGCCTTGCTGTTTACCGCTTCCGTTCTCGGCCTGCTGGTCGCCCATGGGTTGCTGCTCTCCCTTGGCTTGCTTCTCGCTTTTGGGCTGTCTGTCTTCGCGTGTGTTGCGGCGGTTGCGCTGTTTGTTGGCTTTGTGTGAGGTGGCGTCGCGGTCCTTGCGTCGGTTGCTCTTGGCTGATGCCTTGCGCTTCGAGGTTACGTACTCTGGTCCCTCGCCACAGCCCTCGGGCAGCGGGTTCTTGGTAATTTCCTTATCCAGGAATTTCTCCACTTGGCTGAAGGCGTACATGTCGTCCTCGTTGACAAACGTGATGGCTCGTCCGTCGCGGTCGGCGCGTGCCGTACGGCCAATGCGGTGCACATAGTCCTCGCAGTCGTGCGGCACGTCGTAGTTGATGACCATGGCGATGTCGTCGATGTCGATGCCTCGCGCGAGGATGTCGGTTGCCACAAGCACGTCGATCTGTCCGCTCTTGAACTTGAACATCATGTCGTCGCGCTGGGCCTGGTCGAGGTCTGAGTGCATCTCTCCGCTATTGATGTGGAGGCGTGTCAGGGCTTGGTTGATGCGCTTCACCTTTTGCTTTGATCCCGAGAAGATGATGACGCGCTTCAGGTCGCCAGCCTTGAAGATATCCTTGATGATGTCGAGTTTCTGCGTCTCGTAGCAGATGTATGCGCTTTGCTGGATCTTCTCCGCGGGCTTGCTCACGGCGAGCTTGATCTCCACGGGGTTTTTCAGCAAGCTTTGGGCCATCTTCTCTATGTCCTTGGGCATGGTGGCCGAGAACATGATGGTCTGGCAGTTTTGTGGGAGGTAGGAGGCAATCTTCATGATGTCCTCCGAGAAGCCCATGTCGAGCATGCGGTCGGCCTCGTCAAGGATGAAGAAGCTCACCTTCGACAAGTCGACGTTGCCGAGCGAGAGGTGCGAGATGAGACGTCCGGGCGTGGCTATGATGACGTCGGCTCCCAGGCGCATGCTCTTCAGCTCCTGGTCGTATCGGTTTCCGTCGTTTCCGCCATACACGGCCACGCTCGACACGTTGGGCACATAGTAGGCGAAGCCCTGCATGGCTTGGTCGATTTGTTGGGCCAGCTCGCGTGTGGGCGACATGATGAGGCAGTTGATGGCCTCCTTGGGATAGCCGCCGTCGTCGAGCATAGAGAGAACGGGCAGCAGGTAGGCAGCCGTCTTTCCGGTACCGGTCTGGGCCACTCCAAGCACATCGTTTCCTTTTAATATCTCTGGAATACAATTTTCCTGTACAGGTGTACATTCGTCGAAACGCATGTCGTAGAGTGCGTCGAGAATGTCGTCGTTTAAGTCTAAATCTGTAAATTTCATGTTTTCTAATTAGTTTGGCGCCTTGAAGTAGCAGAACCATGCCACTATGGCAAAAATAATGTTTGGCATCCATGCTGCCAGGATGGGCGGGAATCCCGCGTTGATGGCAAATGTAGCCGATACGGTTTGGAGCATGATGTAGGCAAAGCTCAGTCCGAGTCCTATGCCGAGGTACATGCCCATTCCTCCTTTTCGCTTTCTCGATGAGAGCGACGCTCCGATGATGGTAAGGATGAAGGATGCGAACGAGGATGCGATGCGTTTGTGGTACTCCACCTGATACTGCACCACGTTGCTCGAGCCTCGGTCGATTTGCTTCGAGATGTAGTCGTGCAACTCGGGCGACGTGAAGGTTTCCTGCTGTCCCTTCGAGTAAACGAGGTCGGTGGGCTCCATCATGATGAGCGAGTCTTTCTCGTCTCCGCTCGTGATGTGCTCGCGCAATCCTTTCAGTTGCCGCACCTTCCAGTTGCGCAGCTTCCAATGGTACTTTGAGTCGGAGATGGTGTCGTATTGCACCTCCATGGCCGTTAGGTGCGACACGAGTTTCTTGTTCTCAAACTTGTCCAAGCAGAAGCCGTAGCCCTTCTTCAGGTTGTTGTCGTAGTGCTGAATGTAGGCAATAACCCCTTGTGCCACTTGCAGTTGCACGTTTTCGGCCGATGTATTCTTCTTCTTGTTCTTATACATCGTCTCGAAGTTCTGGCGTATCACCGTTCCGTGTGGGATGACGTATGCCGACAGATAATACGACAGTCCCGAGATGAGCACACACGATATCATGTAAGGCCTGAGCAGACGCTTGAACGAGATGCCTGTGGCCAGCATGGCTATGATTTCCGAGTTGCCCGCCAACTTTGATGTGAAGTAGATGACGGCGATGAACACGAACAGGGCCGAGAAGAGATTGGCGAAGTAGGGTACGAAGTTGGCGTAATAGTCGAACACGATGGCGTGCAACGGAGCGTGATACTGCGTAAACTTGGCCAGGTTCTCATTGACGTCGAACACGATGGAGATGGAAATGATCAGTAGGATGGAGAAGACATAGGTTCCTATGAACTTCTTGATGATGTACCAATCAATGCGCTTGATGTATCTGAACGGGTTGAGCCGTTTCATGAAGCTCAACCTCCTTCCCATCCATTTCAACACCGTTTGCAGCACCAGGGTGTGTGCGGCAATCCATGCGACGAGCCTGTGGAGCCATGCTGGATGCTGGCTTGCCCACCGTCTTGCCTTGTACACCCTTCGGTGCTTTCTAATCTTGCTGTAGCTTTTCATGCTTTTTGTTTAGATGCGTCTTCCCAGTTGGTCTACGACGCTTGCCTTCCATGTTGTAAAGTCGCCTTGGATGATGTGCTGTCGCGCGTCGGTCACGAGGCGCAGGTAGAATGCGAGGTTGTGTATCGACGCAATCTGCATGGCGAGCAGCTCACCGGCTTTAAACAGGTGGTGCAGGTAGGCCTTGGTGTAGATCTGGTCGGTGTGGCACCCGTCGGGGTCGATGGGCGAGAAGTCGGTTTCCCACTTCTTGTTTCGCATGTTCATCGTTCCGTTGTAGGTGAAGAGCATGGCGTTTCGTCCGTTTCGTGTGGGCATAACGCAATCGAACATGTCTACACCTCTTTCTATGGCTTCCAGGATGTTCTGGGGTGTTCCCACGCCCATAAGGTAGCGTGGCTTGTCCTTGGGCAGTATTTCGTTTACCACCTCAATCATCTCATACATCACCTCTGTGGGCTCTCCCACGGCCAGTCCGCCGATGGCGTTTCCGTCGGCCCCCTTGTCGGCCACAAACTTGGCCGCCTCGCGTCGCAGGTCCTTGTAGGTGCATCCCTGCACAATGGGGAACAAGGTCTGCTCGTAGCCGTAGAGCGGCTCCGTCTCGTTGAACCGCTTGATGCATCGGTCGAGCCATCGCTGGGTCATGGCCAGGCTCTTCTTGGCGTACTCGTAGTCGCTCTTTCCCGGCGGACACTCGTCGAGCGCCATCATGATGTCGGCACCTATGACGCGCTCCGTGTCCATCACGTTCTCGGGTGTGAAGAAATGCTTGGATCCATCGATGTGCGACCGGAACTCACATCCCTCCTCTCTCAGTTTTCTGATGCCTGTGAGCGAGAACACTTGGAAACCGCCCGAGTCGGTGAGGATGGGGCGCTCCCAACCGTTGAAGCCATGCAGTCCGCCAGCGGCGCGTAGCACGTCGAGCCCGGGTCGCAGGTAGAGGTGGTAGGTGTTGCCCAGTATGATTTGGGCCTTCACCTGTTCGCGCAACTCGTCGAAGTGTACGCCCTTCACCGATCCGCACGTGCCTACGGGCATGAAGATAGGTGTCTTGATTTGTCCGTGGGCCGTGGTTATCAGTCCGGCTCGTGCGTCGGATGCGTTGTCGGTATGTTGTAGTTCAAACTTCATCATAAATCAATTTTGGTTTGATGTTGAGTTAAATGGGAGGAATCCTATTCGCTCGTCGTTCTTGCGCACAAACTCCAGGGGTTTGTCGACCAGTTCGTCGGTGAGCGCAATCTTCCACACCTCCAGGATGTTCTCCACATAGTGGAACGTCAGTCCGTTGCGGTAGTTCTCTGGGATTTCGTCGATGTCCTTGCGGTTTTCCTTGCACAGCACGATGTCGGTCATTCCGGCTCTCTTGGCTGCCAGTATTTTCTCTTTGATGCCTCCCACGGGCAGCACCTTTCCCCGCAGCGTTATCTCTCCCGTCATGGCCGTGTTCTTTCTCACCTTACGTTGCGTGATGGCCGATGCGATGGATGTGGCGATTGTTATTCCCGCCGATGGTCCGTCCTTGGGCGTGGCTCCCTCCGGCACGTGGATGTGTATGTCCCAGTTGTCGAAGATGCGGTAGTCGATGCCGAGCTGGTCCACATGCGCCTTCACATATTGCAGGGCGATCATGGCCGATTCTTTCATCACCTCGCCGAGGTTTCCCGTGAGGGTCAGTCGGCTTCCATGCCCCTTGTTCATGCTGGTTTCGATAAAGAGGATCTCGCCTCCGGCGCTGGTCCACGCCAGTCCGGTCACCACGCCAGCGTCTTCGTTTCCTTGGTAGGCGTCGCGGTAGAAGGGCGGTTTGCCGAGCAGGCTCTCCACCTGCGCTGGCTGCACCTTTTCGAAAGGCAGCTGTCCGTCGCTGGCATACATGAGCGCCATTTTGCGCAGGGCCTTGTTGATTTGCTTCTCCAACTGTCTGACGCCGCTCTCGCGGGTGTATTGTTCGATGATTTTCTCCAATGTGGCCTTGGTGAACGAAGGTTTTGTTTCGAGTTTTCCGAAGCCCGTGTTCTCCAATTCGCGCGGCACGAGGTGTCGCTTGCTAATTTCCACTTTCTCCTCGGTGACATATCCGGGCACCTCTATGATCTCCATGCGGTCGAGCAGGGGTGCTGGCAGGGTGCTGAGGTCGTTGGCGGTGGCTATGAAGAGCACCTTCGACAGGTCGTAGTCCACATCGAGGAAATTGTCGTGGAAGGCGTTGTTCTGCTCAGGGTCGAGCACCTCGAGCAGGGCCGACGAGGGGTCTCCGTTGATGGCGTTCTGCGTCACCTTGTCGATCTCGTCGAGGATAAACACGGGGTTCGACGATCCCGCCTTTTGTATGCTCTTGATGATGCGTCCGGGCATGGCTCCCACGTAGGTGCGTCGGTGTCCGCGAATCTCGCTCTCGTCGTGCAGGCCTCCGAGCGACACGCGCACATACTTGCGCTTCATGGCCGCGGCGATGCTCTTGCCCAGCGATGTCTTACCCACTCCCGGAGGACCGTAGAGGCAGAGGATGGGCGACTTGAGGTCGCCTCTGAGTTGCAGCACGGCCAGATACTCCAGTATGCGCTCCTTCACCTTCTCCATGCCATAGTGGTCGTGGTCGAGCACGCGCTTGGCGCGCTTGATGTCGAGGTTGTCCTCGGTATATTCGTTCCAGGGCAGGGCCACCATCTGCTGCAGGTAGTTGACCTGCACGCTGTATTCGGGGCTTTGCGGGTTGAACATGTCGAGCTTGTCGAGCTCCTTGGCGAAGGTCTTGGCAATCTCCTCGGGCCATTTCTTGTTTTTCGACTTTTCGAGCAGTTCTTTCTTCTCGGGCGATTTCTCGTCGCCTCCCAGTTCCTCCTTGATGTTCTTCATCTGCTGATGCAGGAAGTACTCGCGTTGCTGCTCGTCGAGGTCCTCGTGGGTCTTCTTGCGAATCTGGTTTTTCAGTTCCTGCAACTGTATGTCGCGGTTTTCGAGCTTCAGCAGCCCGATGGCGCGTTCCTCCATGTCGTCGGTCATGAGCAGCTCCATCTTTTCCTTCGGGTCGAAGGGCAGGCTGGTGCAGAGGAAGTTGATGAGCATCATCTCGTTGGAGATGTTCTTCAGCGTCATCAGCGTCTCGTTGGGTATGTCGTCGTTGCTCTTGATGAGGTGTGTGGTGGTGGCTCTCACGTCCTCCACGATGGCCTTCAGCTCCTCGCCGAGCACGTCGGGCACGACGTCGGAAACGGGTGTGGCCGTGCCCTTTAGGTAGGGGCGTGTGGCTGTGATGCTCTCAAGCCTGCAACGCCCGTGGGCTTGGAAGATGGCCGTGATGTTCTCGCTGCCAGGCATGTCGATAACGCGCACCAAGTGGGCGTAGACGCCCATGGCGTAGAGGTCTTTCTGCTTGGGTGCGTCGACCTCTGCGTCTTTTTGTGAGAAGATGGCGCAAATGGGGTCTTCCGATTTCGACAACTTGCGTATGAGACTGACGCTCGCCTTCCTTCCGATGAAAATGGGCACGAGCACTCCGGGGAACACCACCATGTTGCGCGTGGCGAGCACGGGCAGTTCCTCCGGGGCGTTCGACTCTAAGAGGGTGCTGATGTCGCCTTCATAGTCGGCGAACATCTGTATAGACGTATTTTGATTTTTATCCATTTGCTTACTCTATAAAAATGCTTTTTTCTTTCTACGTTACATTTAGCGTGCAAAGTTACTAATTTTTGAGCACATTATAGAAGGTGTGTTGCTAAAATATCGTGTCAACTGCCGAGCGAGCACAATAAATATGTAGAAAATACGTTAAAACATGAAAAAGTAAGGTTTACAACTATGCCGAAAGATGTTTTTTCGTTCCGTCAGTTTGATGTTCGCCAAGACCGTTGTGCCATGAAGGTGGGCACCGATGGCGTGTTGCTGGGCGCATGGGCTGAGGGTGGTCGCCGCATCCTCGACATTGGCGCCGGCACGGGTGTCGTTGCGCTCATGATGGCCCAGCGGTTTCCCGATAGTGTTGTGGAGGGTGTGGAGGCCGACGGGCAGGCCGCCTGCCAGGCTGCCGAGAACGCCCACGCTTTTGCCCAGGTGGCCATCCATCATGTGAGGTTGCAAGAGTGGGAGCCCAGCGAGCCATACGATTGCATGGTAAGTAATCCTCCGTTTTTTATTGACAGTTTGAAGACTCCAAATTCGCAACGTACGCTGGCGCGCCATGATGTCGACCTGTCGTTTGCCGACATCCTTGCGTTTGCCAAACGCCACTTGACGCACGAGGGGGTGCTGAGCGTTGTTCTTCCTACAGAAGTGGTTGAGCGGTTTACTGAAACGGCTTATTTGTCAGGGTTTAGAATGTGCCGACAGGCTATGATTAAGACCACCGATCGCAAGCCTTTTAAGCGCCAGTTGCTCGCTTTCTCGAAAGACACCTCCCGTCGCTTTGAGCGCACGGAACATTGTTTGATGGCTGCCGATGGCCAGCGCAGCGAATGGTACCATGACCTAACCAAAGCATTTTACGTTTTCTAATGTTGAATGTTGGATGGTTCTGCGGGTTGCATAGGCCTCCATTGGCTTTGCCGCTTTTACAACGAATGTCTTTTTCCTTTTAGCCTCAGACGGCGCAACAACGAATTTCCCGAATTTTCGAATTTTTTCTACGTTAGCTAAATTCGTTCAAATTGCTAATCGTAAAACGATTACATCAATTACCTCCCGTTGGTCGGTGGGGCTTCGCCGAGTCTCGTTAAAAATCCAAATTCGTTGTTCTTTCTCCGCTGGCGCTACGAAAGCGGCAAAGCTGAGCGACCGCGTCTGAGCGTAAATCTCTCATCCCGCATGGCATCTGTGGGAAATAAAAAGCAACCCGAATGGCTTTTCCTTTTAGCCTCAGACGGCTTTCACTACGAATGTTATTTTCTTTTAGCCTTGTGCCTGTTTGCACCTCTTCGCCTCCCAGACGTGTGGCTTCCTGTTCACGTTCATGCCCGTTAGTGTGGGCCGCTCTGATCCGAGCCGATGCGAGCCGTGCGCAATGGGGGGCGCTGGTGTTACACGAGTGGCGATGGTTGGTGATGGTTGGTTGACTCATAGGGCGGTGGTGTTGGTGGGTTGATGGGTGGTGTTGGTGACGATCGGTATCTTTTACATGTGCAAAGGTACAACAATGGGCGTTGGCAATCATACGTTTCGATACGATTCGATGCGTTTCGATACGATTTGGTTTTCATCATCTTCTGACGCTCCACGAGCTTGGCAAGCTCCTCGTCGTCGTGGGTGCGGAAGTCGCGGCAAAGGGCTTCCACGATGCTCGACAGTTGGCCCTTTCCGGTGCCACTATCTGCCACGAGATTGGCCATCATTCCGCTCATTTCCTTCCACGAGAGGTCGGGATACGTAAATTCGGCTCCGCTTACGTGCGCTCCAAGGATAGGGAAAAGTATGGGAACGATGGGCTGGTGTACGTCTTTCGACACTTGCGAGGGCAAAAGAGCCACGCTTTCGGTTCCTTTTCCCAGGCGTGGCATCGCTGGAGGGGTGGTTTTACTGAGATTGTATTTCATATTCTTCTTGTCGTTAAATGATTAAATGGTTGA
>JABLTL010087754.1_pt1 | contig 22928 bp, 25 predicted proteins | sample 7160151 | NCBI WGS metagenome assembly JABLTL01 (sample SAMN14651223, study PRJNA627086) | human gut metagenome | isolation source: feces | host: Homo sapiens
CGCAACTGCGGAACACCCCTCCACGCCTCGCCGAGCCAGCCGTTGATTTGGTTAAACTGCTGTTGCATTAGCTGGGTCGTTGTTTTGGCATTGCCAAAAGTTACATCACCGAGCATACACGCAAAATCGATCTGCGGGAGACTATAAGATAGCACCTTGAGAGCTTGACAGGCATGCAGGTTTCCCGCGTTAATGTTCGCTTGCCAGCTATCTACCTGCGGTCCAGTGTGGTGTAAGTCTGATATCGCAAGAAACACAATGCTGTCGGCTTTCATCACCGCCTTAACCTTTTCCGCCACCGCCAGCGCCTCTGCCTTTACGTAGTCAGGTATATCGGCGTGGTTGATTTTGTCGACACTTACTCCGCTCAGCAGCTCTGCCATAGCATCGATTTTAGCCCCGTCCGGAACCGCCACATTGTTATTAATTAGATAAGTTTTCAAAGTGCTTTTTGCGCCATTTATGCGCTCAAGGTTTGAGCTTATACTCATATGCAAGCGCCTCCTTAAATCGCTGCAAGAGCTGTTTCAATTGCGTTAGTAAGTGATACTGTGCCGCCCGAGGTTTTGCCTGCGGGTATGGTGTAACTGGTCGTCGTCAAGCCGTCTATCGTCCCTGTCAGAGTACCGTTGTCCGCCATAGTACCCTCAACGACCGAGCCATCGGCGGCGACTATTTTCTTCCCCTCCACGACATCTTCGGCGGCAGCGGTTACGCCGCTAACATCCTGATATTTGGCTGGGATAGCTGCCACAGAGACCTTGCCGAGCACCTTGCCCGCCGTCGGGGTGATATCCTGCGCCGCTTTAGCAGGTGTGGCTGCCTTGTTTTCGAGCACTATGCTCACTGCACCTTTGCCGTTATGTATGCCACCGGGGACAGTGTAAGACTGGTTGTCCTTAGTGGCGTCGAGAACCTTTGACACAGCACCGTTATCGGTTAAAGTACCCGTAGCAGTTGTGCCGTCCGACTTAATAAATACCTTATTGGCACGAACATCGCCCTCTTCGGTGGTTGTTGCGCTAACATCCTGATAGTTTTCGGGGATTGCGCCGACTGTAACCGCCGATAAGCCGTAGTAACCTTGGTCGGGAGATATGGACTGTTGCTCTTTGGTCGGCGTTACGGATTTTGTCTGCAAGTTGTAATTGCCGCCGCCTGAGACACCTTTAACTGTACCGCTGCCGTTGTGATATCCAGCGGGGATAGTATAGCTCTCGCCCTCTTTGACGCTCGCGTCAACCGCACCCTGATTCTTGATAGCGGCGGCTTTAGTTGCGAGTTCGTCAAGCTTGTCCGTGCTTGTGGCAAGCCCCAACCCGACAAGCCATGTCCTTATCTTATTTCTCGCGTTTTGCAGTCTGGTGATTTCTGTCTGTGTGCTCATATATTAGCCTCCTTAGATTGTTGCTAAAAGCGCATTGATATTTCCAACGGCTGTGTAGACTGCTCCCGACGTTATCGGCTTAGTATTGTCTTGTTCAGCAGCAGTCGCGGTATCGACGGACAGCTTGCCGTTTTCCACCTTTAAACCGTCACCGATAGCATAACCTCCTGCGCCATCTCCGCCGAGGGCTTTGCCGTCATAAGTCGGCTTGCCATCTTTCGATTCGGCAAACATATCAAGCACCGCCTTGTTTTCATGCGTATGCCGTGCGGCGGTGTTAAGCGCGATTTCGGCGGCGAGGCTGTGACTCAGACGTTCCGTGCCGTCCGGGATAGACACTTTGGCAGTGCCCGTTATCATAGGTGCATAGCCGACTATCTCGCCGTCCGCAAAGGCGACAAGCTGCGCTGCCATGTTGCCGGGTTCAGGCACAATATCGCTCGTGATTTTGACCGTCACATAGCCGTCCGTAGGAGTCAACAGCTCGGTTTGTAGATGCTCGCCGACCGTCGACTCAAAGTAGACACGATAGCTGTCTGCGCCCTCAAGCTCTGCCGGGATAGGCAGAGCGAGCAAGGTAAAGTTATTTTCGGCGCGGTATCCAACGTCATACCCGCGAGGGCGGGCATAATCAACCGTTATTGTTCTTGTCTGCATCCTTTTTCCGCCTCCCCATTCTCGCCCTCCGTGGGCGGTTTTTCGAGCTCTGAGAGCATATCGGACAACAGTTCGATTTTGCCGCAGATTTTCGCAAGCTCGACCTTGTTGACTTCGAGCTGCTGCATTATTTGAGAGTTGTTCTGCTGCAAGGCTTCGCCCTGCGCTCGCACTTCCGCGATTTTCTGTTCGATTTCTGCTTTTGTCATTTTTTCTTAGGCATCCTTTCCGGCAAGCAACTTTGCCTTGTTGCCGCCAAACTGTGCATATAGCCCGTTGTCGTTCATATACAATAGTGCCGCTTTGCCGTCATTCCCTTGCAGACGCAGTGTAACCCAGCCCTTCGCGGGTTGATAGACATCAACCCTTGCCAATATCGTTTTGGCGTCGACATTCGTCAACTCCAATGCGGCTGACGCTTTTCCGCCCGGTGCGCCTACGCCTAACGCCACAGTGTGGTCATAACCGCCTATAAGACGGTGGTGGATGTGTCCGGCAAACTGGTTGTGTCCGTATTCGTTCGTCTCGACACATTTTCTGACGCGCGTTCTATCTGCCTCTATAAGCATATAGTCTGATAGCCAGTTAAGGTTGAGACCGTTGACCGCCGGGCGAACAGCAGAGGCGTTGTTGCTCGATGTGCCAAATCTAAAGCCTTTTGCAGACTGCTCGCCGAGCGTAAACTCCGGCGCGGCTATAGTCGCATACCAGTCGCCGCCAAGCTCGGTTTTGTACAGCATCGAGCTGCCAAACGACAGATATTTATATCCTGTTCCGGTTCCCGTGCCTGCGCCTTGATATAGGTCAAGCACGCCGCCGGACAGGTCGGCTTTGTAACCGTCGTTGTTTAAGATTGACAGGGTACCGCCGTCAAGGTTTATGTCGCCGCCAGTGATGTTGATGTCGGAGGCTTCGATGTGTCCGGTTTCGAGATTAAAAGAAAACTTCCCGGTCGGCGACGAAAGGATATCCGTCGTAATATAACTCGCGGAAATCTTGTTTGCGGCAATGCTTCGGATAACCGCGTCACCGTCTTTTGAAACACCGTACTCCCAGTTCGGTGATCCGTTGTTCCAGCCGTTATTAGTCCAGGCATAACCGCCGGCGTTGCGACAGTAGATGGTGTTGCTTCCCTCAAGCGTAGGCTTGTCGTGGTAATAGGTTATAACCGCGCCGCTGCTGTCTGCTTTCCGCGTGGCATATAAGCCCATGCTGTTCGCGATGGTCTCATTCAGCGCGAGTGTTGCCTGTTCGTAGTCGTTGATTTGCGCCGCCTGTTGAGCGCGGGTCTGCTCGAGTACCGCCTGCTGCTTCGGTGTAAACGCGCCCATTGTGGCATATCCCGACTGCGTTGCCGTTTCACCCTTGCCCTCGAGCTTCGTGCAGCGGTTCTGTGACTGCCACTTGACATTTGTCAACACGACTTTCTTCGTCCCCTGAGCCGTCTCAAAGTTCATCACATCGAGCGGTCTGAGGTGCGGGAAAGAGTGTGTAGTGCAGGACATAGGCGTGTATGTAAGACTGCATCGCGCGGTTTTGAGTTCCGTCACCAGTGTGCTGAGATTCATATCGCTTTGGGCGAGAAGATTGCCCTCGATGTTAAAGGCATAGTCCTTTGTGCCCGCGAGGTATTCGGTTTTGTTCTCGTCGTTTCCGACGATACGCACGCCGGAGAACACTATTTTGTTTTCGGCAAAGTCTGTATTGCCGGAAGTAAAACGATCCGAAGCTTTTATCACCGTGTGCTTAGCGTTTGTCGCATACCACCCGCCTGTCAGCTTGCCGTCATAGTCGATATACAAGCTCACGCCCATAAGCTCCGCAGCCCAGACAAGCACCTGACGATAGGTCAGATTGTCCGCCTTCGGGCGTTTAGGTATCGACACACCCCGATGCAGCGTGTTCGTCGGAAGCTTCTGCGACACCCCGCACTTGGTGCAGGCATCGGCGACTATCTGATACAGTGTTGCAGGATAGGCAAGCTCAGTATCATAGGCTCGGTTAAACTTCGCCATGCGGTCATAAGCCGTTATTTTGATGCTCCGGAGCTTGCGTGGCGGGCTGTCCACCGTGTAATAGCCGATAGGCACGGTCTCTGTTGTCGAGCCCGTCGGAAAGCTCGTAGTGACATACAGCTGTGCGCCCTCGAACACCTTATCGTCAAACGCGCCGTCGGTATTCTCAAGAGTAAAACTCAGCTCTGACATACACGCCGAGCCCAAATCAAGCTTGCTGCCCGTGACACTTGACCAGTCCACCGTTACCGCGCCGATAATGTCTTTGTCGGTGATATTAAATGCCGTGCCTTTGGTAGGCGTACAGAGGATATTGACTGACTGCACCACATCCTCTCGCAGAGCAGCAAGCCCGGCGGTAGTTATTGGATACATAGCATCACCCCTTTCGCGCCACGATTTTAAAGGTCACATTGTCAACAACATTCAGACTGCTGTTGTACAGCGGCGCACTTCTGTTGCCGACATAAAACTCTTTTGTTACATATCCGCCCTCGAGCATATTTAAGTACTTGACCGTTATATACTCCGGATTGAACATTTTCAGAATCTTGCTCGCGTTCGCTATGGACAGCCCGGAAAATTTAAGCGTTACCGCGTCGGTCTGCCCTATGCGTTTTTTGTGCATGACGACATCTTCGGTACGCCCTGCATCGCTGGCCGAAGCGTCCTCAAGCTCCCATTTATATCCGTCCTCCGAGTCCGGATATACCGGCATAGTTACGCCGTCCACGGTAGCTATCGGATTGTCGCCGGGATTAAAAGTGGTTGCCACTGCTGTTCACCTTCTTTCTTGACATAAAAAATAAAACATGATAAATTAAAAAGAAAAAGGAGAAAAATAATATGGATAATGTTCTTTTTGGACTCGGCTTTTTATCTTTGGCGGGTGTAATCGCCTTTTTAGTAATTGCAGTCGTGCGGATCTTCAAGAAGAAACCCCGCAAGAATTTTGTCGTTGCCGCTTTGATTTGCTTTGTTGCATCTAATGTGTTCATTTTTTGTGGAGCACAAACCAACTACAATAACATGACCCCCGAAGAAAAATCTGAATATGATTCAAAGCTTGCCGCCGAATCACAACTTAAAGAAGAAAAGAAAGCAAGCAAAGATAAAAGCAAGGACAAAAACAAGACGAGCGAGCCGCCAATGACAGAAGCCGCTGCGTCACAGAATATTGGCGATGTCTCAGTCCAAGCACTTAAACTCTATGCTGACCTCTCGGATGAACAGGCTCAAAAAGTTATAAACGACTTTAAAAAAGTGGGAATTTCCACTCCGATTTACTTTGAATCATTATCATCAAACTCGACAGATAAGAGCTTTAAGTTTTCGAACGATAAGATATCCGGAACGCTTGTCGTTTCCAATGGAAAGACGAGTTACATTTCGAGCGGCGGAGTCGAACTGTTTAACTCCAAAAAAGGCGGAGCCCTCGCAAACATTGAAGATTACTATCTCAGCTCCTACGAGTCAAATTATTACAAGGGCATGGCAGAACAACATGTTAAGCAATACCTCAAGACCCCATCAGCCGCGTCGTTCCCCGACCTCACGGATACAAGCGCATGGATTGTATCGCGCTATAAAGACACCGTTACGGTCAGCGCATGGGTTGACTCACAAAACTCCTACGGCGCACAGTTACGCAGCGATTTTGTAATTCAGATGTCTTACGCTTCACAAGGAACAAGTCTTACATATGCGGAAATTGAAGATAAAGTTCTCTACGGTTCCTTTGTTTCATATTGAAAGCAGCCCCTCTGAAGGGGGCTGCTTTTTATATGTCGCATGGAATAACTGTTCTTCCGCTCTTTTGATTATATCTCTGAACAGCGGTTACTATAGCCTCTCCTTTTATCGTACCGTCAGGAAGCACGACCTGTATATGCCAGTCGCCGCCATCACTGCCGCGGCTTTCTTCCTTGACGACCTTTCGCAGCAAGCTCTCCGGCGTTTCGATATTCGTGCCGTTTTTCTGGTCGCCGAGCATCGCAATAAACTCTCTGTTCGGCGGAATTACCGCACCCGTTGCAAGCTTTGGAATTTGAGGTATCGATATATCGCGCAAATCTGCAAATGGCGACAAGCCGAGTATATTTGCATTTCTCAGCTTATCGATCGACTTGTTTATGGCATTAAACGGTATTGCAACAACTTTGTTTATACCTCCGATTATTGCATTAACAACAGTTTTAAATGCTGCAGTTATGCCCTCTTTAATGCCGTCAAAAATTTTTCCGCCTACGCTGAAAACATTTTTGACTGCTGTCCACGCTTGTGTAAACTTATCCTTAAACCAAGTTACAACAGGTGAAAAAGCCGTTTTAACACCCTCCCAGGCGTCCTTCGCCTTTGATTTCAAGCTTTCCCACATTCCGCCGAAGAAGTTGGAAACCGGGCCAATTACGGTTTCTTTAAACCATGATCCCGCTATGTCCCAAGCCGCTTTTACAATTTCCCAACAACCCTTTGCTATAACGCCGATATCGTAGAAAACATCGTCGAACGTCTGTTTTACGCTACCAAACAAAGTTCCAAACCATTCAGTAGCGGGAGAAAAGACGTCTTTGATTTTATCCCATGTTTTTGAAAACGTTTCTTTTATCGGTTCGGAAACATTGCTTTTAAACCATTCACCCAAAGACGACCATTTTTCTTTTATCCAGTCATACGCCTTTTTAGCAGCTGCTTTCACTTCGTCCCAATAGACTATCAGTAAAACCACCGCCGCAATTGCCACGGCTACCGCAGCAACCACAGCAACACCTACGGCAGTCGCAGCTCCGGCACTTGCGCCAAGCGCAGTACCTAATGCAGTAAAAACACCTTTGATGCTCGCGCCTATTGTAGACAGCTTGCTCACAAACTTTAAAGACTTAAAAGCGGAAACAATTCCCCCGAGGTCTTTTATCTTTTTGAAAAGCTTGGCGCCTTCAAAAATAAGTAGGAACGAACCTATTGCAGTACCGGCTCCGATAAACGCCGGTTCCCATTTTTCAAGCTCTTCTCTGACCTTCTTGAATTTCTGCTTCAGCTCCTCTGCGCGCTCTGCAAGCTTCGGGTCAATAACGCTGTCAGCGTTGGAAAATGGGCTCTTAAAATTGTTTCCTCCGCTCGATACCGTTGTGCTGCTTCCGCCGCCGTTGCCGCTATCAGATCCGGTGTCCGGCGTTCCGAGACGATTGATTTCATCGATGCCGAGCAAAGCGTTTTTATAATCCTTCGCCTTTTTCGCCGCACTGCCGAGTTTTGTGGACACTTGCTGTGTACTGTTGGCGAGCTTGGAGGTATTTGACGATGTCCGGCTCGTTGCACTTGACGTGCCAAACAATATGGCCATGACTTGCCCGGCTTTTTCGGCGAGGGCGGTCAATCTTTCAAGCAACGCCGTGACATGCGGAATACACTGCTGCAAAGCCGGCGCAAACATCGACCCGAGCGCGCTTGACAACATTTTTGTCTGAGCTTTCAAAGCAGCCTGCGCTCCTGCGAGGGTGTTCGCATATTTCGCGGCATCTCCGGTTTGGAATGCCGTCTCCCGCATGATGCCCTGTGTCGTAGCTATGCGCTTTTCTGCGTCGGTCAGCGTTGCTGCAGTCTTGCCTATCGATGCCGCGTATTCGTCCCATATAACGGACAGGTTTTTTGTAACGCCGGCGTTGTCGACAAGAATGCTGTTTTCGTTTTTGATACCTTCGGCTGCGCTCTTGATGGCTTCGCCCATCGTCATACTGCCCTGACGGTTAAATGCCGCCGAGTCTTTCAGGTTGGTCAGTATGGACTGTGTCTGCTCGTCGGAATACCCTGCCGCCGCGAGGCGCTTATACGCGGTGTAAGCGTCCATCATCGGTATAAGACCGTCTTTAGTGTACGATTTGAGCCACGCTTTCGCGGCGTTCAGGTCTTTTCCCTGCGCAGTTAATATGCTCGACAAGCCCATTTGCGCGGCTTCGTTTTCCGCGTATGCGTCCGTCAGCTTCTTGACTTCGCTCACTACTTTTTGTATAGCCGCAACGGCAGCGGCCGTTTTAAAGCCTGTAAAAAGCTTTCCGACACCCGCTCCCGTGCGCGTTGCCTGCTGTTCGAGCGATCCCAGCCTCTTGTTCGCCTTATCAAGCTTAGCGTTAAAGTCCTTTGTGTTTGCTGTAATCAGCACTTGCAGTTCTTCAACTGTCATTTTTTCTCACCTGCCCTGTGCCTTGCGGCGTTTTTTGATTTGGCATAAGCGGACATCCGAGCTTTGATTACCATCCACCCGGTTTGCTGCATGCCGAAAACTGACGGGAACGCCTTTTCAAGCGTAGGATATTTTTCCGGGTCGTTAAACGCGAAAGAATTAAGCCGCCCGAGATTCCATATCAGCTGTAACTGCCATTTACGCCGCTCATTTTCCGCCTTTTGCCTTGTGGATATAAGGTCCTCAACCTCTCCGGCCGACATGCTCCAGAATTCGTCCGGGGTTATCCCGACCGCAAAAGCGCGAGGTTTGAGATCCGCGACCCACTCGGTCGCCGAGGAGAAGATTACTCTATCTCCTGCTCCTCCCGCTCCATGTCCGCTATCTGTTCCGGTGTAAAAAAACCGGACACCTTCATAATGCCGAGGAATGTGTCCGCTCTGTCCTCGAGGGTAAAGCCCTCGGCTTCAAGCGCATCGATGAGCTCATATGTCTTGGGGAGCGTCATATTCGCCTGGTATTTCTGCAGCGCGCCCCAGAGGGTCACTGCAAAGACCTTGGTGTATGCCAGCTTGTCAAGAGCTTCAAGCAGGCTGCAGCCTATACGGTCTTCCACTTCGATTTTTGTCGCCGTCGTGAGCTTGAGCTTGTACTCCTTCTCGCCGGCGGTCAATCTATAAAAAGGTGCATTACACGCAGTAAGCATAGTTGTTGTCTCCTTATTTTAAATTTTCGGCGGAGTTTCCCCCGCCGATGTGTTCTTTAGCCGCCGGACGAGGTATATTCCTCTATATCCGACGATGGAGTGATTTTTGCAGTAAAGGTCAGCGCCTCTGCGACGCCCTTTCCGGGCATCGAAAGTGACACTCTGCCGGTCCATGTGAAACCGGAACCGTCCGGGAACAGCAGAATAAAGGTCTTGTCTGCATCCTTAGCTCCCTTGAGGGTCGCCCAGTTCGTGCCGGTCTTCATACCCTCATAGCCGAAAGTAAACGCCATATCCCCGGGGTCGGAAAGACCGGGCTTATACTTTCTCTGCGTGTCCTTCATCGTGGTCACGTCGATTTTGTCCGATTCGCCGAGCATATCGGGAAAATCAAGCAGACCGGGAACTTCAGCTGCCGCTTCTGCGCTCGCGCCCATTTTCAGAATCACGCCTATAGAAGTCTGATAATCTTCCATTTGTACTTACCTCCTTATTAACTGCGGTAAAACCGCTTCGTGTTGTTGTCGTAGACTCCGTTATAAAGCAGGACGGTGCGGTATAACACCGTACCGTCCTCCTGTTCGTCCTCAAGGTGGTTAGGACTGCCACGAAGCAGACCGAGGCGGAGCATTGCATCGTCAACTTGTCTCTCGACCTCGTTTCTGCCCTCCGGCGTCGCCATCCACACCTGGATCTGCACGGCGATCCGGGAAAAATGATCCGGACGCGAAGAGGATGGCATTTTAACGGAGTTATCCATCTGCTTTATCAAACCGTGCCGTTCAAAACTCTGCGGATATTCCGCAGACCATTTCACACCCGGTACGGCGAGTGAAAGCACATCATAAGTCACCTGTTCGATATCAACCATTTTTCTGACCGCCTTTACGATTTATTTCCTGCTGTATCGCGCGCTTATAGCACTCGAGTATTGCCTCGCGATTGTTTATAAGCGCAGGATAGAGATACGGCCGCGCCTTTTGTCCGCTTATCATTCGCCAGCCGACACCAGGGATTTTGCCGCGCCACTTGTCCGCCTTGTAATGGATCCCGCCCGGGAGCTCATAAGTATATGTGCCGTTACCTTTAGGACCCGTACCGAATTCCACATAGGCGGCGTATTCAACATTGGTCAATACACTGCCGATATGCTTGCTACCCTCGCGCTTGTAGTCGGTATGCAGCGACGCGCGCAAGTTGCCGTTATCTACTGGACACAACTCTTTTGCGCTGTTGTTGACTATTCGCGCCGCCTCGCGCGTGCCGTTTGAAATAGCGGTATCAGTGCCGCCGAGCTTTGCGAGCTTTTTAGCCAGCTCGCCGAGACCCTTAATTTCAATGCTCATCGGCTCACCGCCTTGCAAAGATACAGCGTGTGGCTGTCGTGCGGCTGGATCTCGGTGATTCGGTAATAAGCGCCACCGTATTTCACATAGTCGCCCTTCTCGACAGCGAGCGTATCGGTTGTTGAAAAGGTGGCGTCTTTGTTGCACTGCAGCCCCCATTCCTGCGCCTGCATAGCGTCGGTAACGAGTCGAAAGTTGACAGTAAAAGAGCCCGCAGGCGTTTCTGCGGGCTTCACTGTTTCACTGCCGAGCGTTCCTGTCTGTTTGACGGCTTTATAATGCTCGACTGCTTTGTCTTGAAATACGGCGCGCTGTGCGCGTCTGAAGGCGTCGGGGATCTTCACCAGAAAAGCCTCCTCCACTCGTTGAGCATCACCTTTTCGCTGTCGCTCAGTTCCGCCGTTGTGGCGAGGTCTGAGTCGCTGTGCTTAAAACTCACGCTCTGGTCGCCGTCCGTTATGCTTGCAACGGTCTGCGCCGCATCGGTAGAGCCCGGCTGCTGCGTGCGGTAACGCTGCGCGGCTATCTCTGCCACAATCAGATCAAGACCGGGGACAAGCTCACACCGCTTGGTATATCGCAACACCTTTGACTCGACGCTGTCCAGCAGATACCGGGCAGCCGGCAGCGACATTTCCTTACCCAACATCACGCGCATCCGGGCTATGAGGTCGGCCTTGTTCTGCTCCGTCATATCAGCCCACCAGCTTTGCGGTCATGTCGCTGTCAAGGGTCTTGACGCCGTACAGGATATCAAAGCTGACGCGGTCGGTCTTGTGCTTGATGTCGTAGTCATATACAACCCTGATAGCAAGACCGTTCCTGCTCGACGCAATAGCCGCATTATTCGCGCCCATAGGCAGCTCAAGCTGACGAGTGACGAGTGCAAGGCCGTTGCGGTGGAACGCGAGGGAGTGGGTCGTTTTGACGAGATACACCTTGACTGCCGCGTCCGAGGCAATAGTGCGGTGGATAGGCTGATCTATCGCGACCTCGGCGACCGCGCCGCTTGCGGCAGTTGCATCGGCGGCAAATCTGTAAAGATAGCCGTCGAGGATAAAGCCGTCGCCCTTTTTAAAGGTGCCGGTCGTCGCAGTGACATCCGAGAGTGCGACCTTAGTCTCGCCGGCGGTGCAGGAGACCTTTGCAGCGGTCGCAGTACCCGCAGTTGCCGCGAGGGTATCGGGGGCATTCTGCGACATATAGGTGTCAAGACCATAAATAGAGCCGAGCTCCGCCGAACGCAGGGCGTCGGAGTTGCCCGCGTATGCGACCTTTGAGAGGTTATCCGTGGTCAGATAGCGATACTTGTGCGTCGGGTTGACGAGCAGTCTGCGCTGCTGTATCGGCACGCCCTTGAGGTCAAACGCCTTGGCAATGTTGGCAATGTCCTTGAGGTCGGTCGCGTTCGCGGTGCCGCTCACGGTGTTGCCGGCATTCGCGATGCCCTCAGCAATAATATCGCTGTCGATAGCCTGGGATATGGCCTGCACCGCGGGAGAGATGATCTGCTCAGAAAATGACTTGATGTCGAGGGTCATTTCCTTGGAAGTGACCGGAACGGTGACATCGCGGAGATGGTCGAGGGTCACCTTGACGCTGCCCTCGTTCACGTTCTGATCTACGGTCTCGCCGACGAAGTTCTTCGCGCAAAACTTCGCGGGCTTGCGGATGGTGATGGTATCACCGACGTGTGCGAACTCCTTGGAATAGTCCTTATGGACAAGGTCGGCAGCAACGAGATTGTTCTCAAGCACCATAAGAGCCTCGTTCGCGACTATCTGAGGAGTCAGAAATTTGTTTGACATTTGTTAAATCCTCCGTTTTTACTGATTTTTGCGCCAATTTACATAATCGGCATAGTTTTCGGGGGCTTCGCCCGGTTCGGGGTCTCCGCCGCCGTGGTCGGGGTCTCCGCCCCTCTGTCTGGTTTCGACTTTGTCAAAGAGATAGGCGTCGCTTTCTCTGATTGCTTTGAGCTGATCGTCAAAGCCCTCGAGCTTGCCGTCTTTGTCGAGCTTCACGCTGCCGGGCGTTATCAAAGCTTTTATCGCTCTTGCGTTCTTGCCCTTGGCGGCTGTAATAGCGGCATCGATAGCGGAGTCAAGCTTCATAGCGGCGATATCGCTATCATACTTAGCCTTAGCCTGCTTGTTCTCGTTCTGCAGCTGTGTAATCGTAGCCTGCAGTCCGGCGGTATCAACCTTTTTGAGCTCTTCAAGCTGACCGTCCCGCTCTGCTATCTGACCCTCAAGGTTCTTGACCTTGTCGGACTCGGCGCGAAAATCTGCTTTTGAAACAAAGTTCTTGCCGATATAGCTCGCTATCTTCTTGTCGATGTCCTCGGTGTGTGCGTCGCCTAAAATGTCTTTAAGCCAGTCCATGTCTGTCCTTTCCCGCGCTCCCTTTTTACTTGGCCAGTCCCAATATTGCGCGACACCATTTTGCTCCGGGTGGCGGATAAATTTGGATATAAAAACAGCGCTTTGCATTTGACTGCAAAACGCTGTAATTATTATGTTGTGATATGACAAAACCGCCTCGCTTTCGCTTGGCGGCTTGTTATTTATTATTGATCCTCTTCGTCAAGAGTATCTTTTCCGAAAGCTTTTATATAGCTCTCGGTGAGGTCTTTTATGATAATCGGGGCTTCCTCTTCGTCCAGTATTCCGTCGAGGCGACCTTTGAGCAAATCCTCATAGTAGAGATAGAGCTCATCGCTCATAGCTCTTGAAAGGTCGTTGTTGTCCACTTCCCACTTTATCAGCGGGAGCACCGCGTTAAGGCGTTCAGCCTCTTCAAGGATATCCTGATCGAACTCCGGAAGATATGAATTTTCGAGAAGTCTTCCCGTTATTGGCGGTATACTCGTAATCACACGACTTTCAAAAATTTCTGTTGCGCCCTGATAATCAAGGTCGTATTTCATCTTTTTCTCACCCTTTCTTTCCAAACATTGCCTTCAACCCTTTTGTTTGAGATAACATTCACTTCAACATCCGGGTATAGTTCTTTAAATTGCTGCATCACCCCTTTACAGCTATCACACATTCCACGTTCGGAAAGCATACATATCTTTTTAAAGGGGGTTGTTTCATACAAATCAGCAAAGAACTCAAAAAGCTTTGCCTCAGTATCATTGTGGGTTCCTTCTCTTATCGTTTCATCCTCTCGGCGAACAGCAATATATTTAAAACGTCGTGCCTCTTTTAGTAAAACCAATTTTCCAGTTCCTTTATACCCACTGCTATCTGCTTTTGTAGATACTGCACTATGTGCATAGTACATATTGTCAAAATCATCATCGATATATGCTCCGGCAATGTTTCCGCTTCTTTTGTATTTGCTCGTGAACTGGAGTCTTTTTTCATAAACGACCTTTTTATCAAACTGTAAGATTTCATCAGTAGAGAAATTGCCTGAATCTATCTTGTATTGATTCACAAAGCGGTATTGCCTTTTAAGCGTCTTCCACTTTTCAGAATCATTATACTTTATTTTTAAGAATTCATCAAGAGAATCCGGCACATTTTCTTTCAAGACTGCCGAATATCGCTCGAACTGGTCTCTGTTGTAGGAGGACACCTGCGTCAAAGTCTTGGGCGGGTAATATTTAAGTTTCCCGGTAAGAGGATTTATATTATCCGCAAGCCACTCTTCATATGTCGTTTCTGCCGGAATAAGCACCGTTTTCCCGGTCTCGGGATCCGATGCCCTGCGTTTGAGTTCGGCTCGGTTTTGTCCCTCTATGACTGCCGTTGTAGTGCAGCGGTCGTTCGGATGGAGCGGCGGATAGTTTATGCCCTCCTTCGCTTCGGAGACCGGAAAAGTCTTGCCGTCCAAAGCGCCGCAGACATCACAGGTGCGCCCGTCAAGGGTGGCGAGGAATCTGTATTCCGTTATGCCTTCCTCTTCGTATGCCACCTTTTCAGCGGCGTTGTGCACACGGTTCGTCTCGGTGCGTATCAGCCGCATCGAGCTGTACATTCCGGACTGCATCGCGTCGGCGAGCTGGCGCGCCATTACCTGCGGACCCGCTCCCGTCATAATTCCACGCGCCACAATACCGTATGCGCTGTTGGCAAGCGCGGATGTGTTCTGCCAGATACGGTCGGAAAAATTCGCGCCTTTCCAGCGGTCATTTACTATGGTGTTTACGGCGCCTTTCGGCAGGGCTGAGAACTCAAAGCCTAATCCCGTACCGATCTGTGTGTCATATATACTGCGATAGTATGTATCCCCGCTCACGTCTTCAAGCAGCCGCTTGAGCTCCCGCTTCTCCCGGTCGGCAAGCAATGCCGTTTCCGTCTCGATATTGGCTTTCAAAGCCTCAAGGCGGTTTATCCTCGCGGCGTATGCCGGCGCATTGAGACGGGCAAGTGCTTTTCTTTTTATAACCGGGTCTTTTATGTTATTAAGCTCTTTGCGCAGTGCTTCCAATTCCGCTTCCGCTTCTTTGGTGTTCAACATCCGACGAGCTTCTTCCGGCGTCAATTCACTGTTTGCCGCATAACGCGAAAATATCCGGTTTATGCGGGCGTCGAGGTCTTTCTGCGCCTTGGCGTATAACTTGACGGTTTTTGTCTTTATAACCCGTGTCGAGGCACGTCGGGCATATTCCTCGCGCTGCAGTGCCCGCTCCTCCCAATAGAGATCAGAGCGCATTATTCATCATCCTTTTCGGAATCGTCCTTGTCGTCATCGTCGCCGATAAACATCTTTGCGTTTTCCTCGCGCTGCTTCTGCAGCTCTTCATACGCCTGCGCGACATCATCAACAAACGGGTGCTTTGCTAAAAGCATCTTATCGGGCACAAGCCCTTGCGACTTCTGGATTATGTCCACCGTCTCCGCATCATTGACTATCATCGACTTGTGGACATCGTATTTTATAAGCGTATAGTCATAGTCGGTACCGTTCTTCAGGTTGATATCCTGCGTAATAAACCATGACAGCTCTTTCAGCATGACCTTTAACTTTGAGACAAGCGGGTCAGCCTTAAGGTCAAGCAGGGTGTAGCGGAATTTCAAACTGACGCCTGACGGCGCGCTGCCGAGCTTTTCATCGTTCATATCAATGCCGCGCCCGATATGATATATGTCCCGGCGGAGCATATCGAGCCAGGCGAGGCGCTCGGTGACATTCAGTGTGACCTGCTCCGCGCTTATCTTGCCTGACGGATCGCTTATTGACACCGCCTTGTTTATCTGCAACTTCTGCTGTATCGCTTTTGCGGTCTCGCCGCCGTATCCTTGTATCATCCAGTAAAGCTCGACGAGATCTATCTGATTATTCGTCGACGCAGAAGATATCAGGTTATATGCGTCAAGCAGACCTTTGATTCGCGAAAGGTCGGTCTGATGCGCAGAGTTGTTATAAAGCGGAACAAACGGGATTCTCCCCCAAGACCGCGCTTCAACCGAAACGCGCTCATCGTTGATTATCTGCTCGTTATACCAGTGCGGGCTGTTGCTTTCGAGCACGAACTCCCCGGCATCGTTTTCGACATAGCGTTTTACCCCTGTCGCAGTCCACCACTCTACCCGCTCCCGCTCCGTCTCTGTGCCGTTTTGCACGACGGTTATTTTATAGTGGCGGAAAAAGTCGGTAATCACCTGCTGATAGCTCATATCGCGGCAGGCAATACATTCCGTTGTTGGGATAACAACAAAACAAAGCTTGCCGGCTGCCGAGTAATAGACATGCAGCCATCCGACGATACAATTCGACGCATTTGTTGCGAGGTCGGGGAGCATGTCCGCAAAAGCCTCGTCTGAGGTCACTGCGGTGACGGCGTCCTCAAAAGCTTTCAGACTTTCATCCACACTGCCCGCTCCGTCATTTGCACCCTCGACGGAGACGGAAAGCGGCTTGCCGAGGATGTACGCGACTTTCTGATCGACCATCAGCGCATGGAAATTATGCACATTGTGGTGATTCGAATTGTTTTCATTGATTATCTTAACGCCGTCGCGCTTTATGCCCGCCGGGCTGTTTTCGTCTTCTTCGTAGACGACCGTCTCGCGAAAATCTTTCTGCAGAATGTCCTGCATACCGCGATAATATCGGAGTCCCTCGCATGCCGCCAGATACTCCGGGTCTTCCCGCGCATTTTTAAGCACGGTTTTGATAATCTCATCGTCCGTAGCCGTATGGTGATACGCGAGCTTTTCTCTTATCAAGTCCATATTGTTAATCATTAAGTTACCCTCACATTCTGCTGGTCGTTCTCTGTAGCGTAGCGCGTGGCGTCAATCGTGTGGTTGTCTCTATCGGGATAGTTCGCCTTATAATTGCCGTCCTTATCCCGTTCGAGCTCATACGATGAAAATTCCCGCGCCGCGTTTGGACAGCGGGCGGGATCTATTATTATTTCGTCGAGGTCGCGCAGCCATTCTATGCCGTGCTTCACGCTGTCCGGACCCTTGCGTGCGCCTCTGACTCTCAGGCCGTATTCATACATATCCGCTATAGACTTCGGTTCGGCGGAGTCTGCGATAATTTCGCCGGCAACTCCACGAGATTTTATACGGTCGGCGGCAAGTCTGTTGCTCATGCCCGCCGCGTATATCTCGTCGTATATGTACAGCCGCCTGCGCGGCTTGTCATAGTTGCACGATATAAAAACAAACGGGTCAACCGCATAGCCCCAGTCTATGCCGCGCCTGATACGGTCAAACCGCGCAATCTCTTCATTGCTGATGGGTCGGATACTGATGTTCCGGAATACCTCGCCGCCCGTGCCGGTGACTTCCCCGAGGAACTCGTGCCTATATCGTTCCGGCGAGTGCTGTTTCAGGTGCTCCGCCTCCAACAGCAGCGGCGCGCCTATCCAGTCCTGCGGCACAGTCAAATATGTGCTGTGATGTACCAGGCGGTCGGCGCGCTCTACGCGCACCTCATCATTCACCCACGCCCGCAGCGACTCAGGGGGATTGTACGAATAAAAAACACCGAATTTACTGCCGCCGCGCATGACCGACTGCAGCACATTATCGGTTTCCCGCATCCCGGAAAACTGATTCCATTCCTCGAACCAGATATAACGAAAATAGCCAAACGGGATTTTTATGGACTTGACTTTCATCGGATCGTCAAGACCTCGAAACATAATCGTTTGCCCGCTCGGCAGATATGTGATTTTCATCGGACTGACCGTCGCTTTAAAATACTGCGACACGCCCAGTTTATCAATAGCCCACAGCATTTGTGCAAAAACGCTGTCCCGCAGCGTGTCTGCAATTTTGCGGAACACGATCGCGTGCGCGTCAGGGTTTTTAATGATGCCGCAGACAATTTCAAGCGATATATAGCTGCTCTTCGTGCTTCCGCGCCCGCCTTTAAGCACATAGTGCGTATGCTGCCCAGCACACACATCGCGATGCACCTCATAAAACGACGGCGCGATTATGTCAGTAAGCCTGACGGCCATGTTAGCCGCCCCCTATATCATCGATAATCTGCGGCGCGTTGACGGAGACTTCTTTCTTTTCAACCGCTGTAAAACCCGCTCGGTCGAGAATATCCTTTGCGGCCGCGATAATATCACGGTCATCGGCATACTTTTTCTTCAAAATTCCTGCCATTGCTTCCTGGGCATCGGCGGCGTCATATAAAAAGCGACGCCGGATACTCTCCGCGATTTCTTCCTCTCGTCGCGTCATATATTCCTGCGCATCTTGGCGTTTTAAAATATATGTCGCCATCGTCGCCGCCGACTTTTCGGAATAACCGGCAGCAATAGCCGACTCGCGTGCTGCCCCGTATGCCCTTTTTCTTTTAACAAACTCATCACAAAAAGTAATCATCCGCTCTGTCATTCGACTTTGCCACCCCCTGTTTTATAAAAGTCACAAAGGCTTTTAATTTGTCGCGCGCGTGAGAGTTTTATAATGCTGTTATAAATTAAATAATTTTTTTGTATTCGTCCCTTATTTCCCGAAAAAACGAGCTGTAAAATTCGAACAGTTCCGCCGATTTCTCCAAGCGAAACTGCTCAACTTTTGGATTTTCGTTAAGATTTGAGGATGATTCAATAACAAACTTTCCGACATCGGTATCGAAAAGCATAACCTTGGAATGGTTGTTGTACATGCTCACGGTCCAACCGTTTGTTTGGAATATGTAGGTTATCTGTTCGAGATATCCATAACCGCGATTATGCTCGCAATTGTCTTTCATCGCACCGCCGACGAGCAAATCAACTTTGTCTAATCTGCCGTCGTTGTGCAGACCGTCAAGCATTTGCGCCTGCCGAACACCGACGCGCAGCGTTGACGCAAACAGACTCTTTATGCGCGTCTGACCGGCAATCCAAACGATAAAGGCAATCGAGCTGAACCCGCCGGATGTAATATACACAAAGCTTTCGCCTTCCGGAAGCTTTGGAGTCAGGTCTTCTATTATCGCGTTTTCACGCATAACGTTAAAACTCTGCCGCTTTTTGGGCTGAGTAAATACTTTGTGCTCCATTTTTCACCATAAAAAAAGCAGCCTTTTAGGCTGCTCGTGTTATTTTTCTCTGTCGCCGAACTCATATCCTACTCTGCTCTTGGCAACAAGCAGCCACGTCGGATATGCGGCTTGAATCTCGCGCACATGCATGCGGTATGTCGGCGCGAAAAGAACATCTGCCATGTCTTTTGACGCTTCCGTTCTGAACGCTTCTGAAAATTTCGTGCTGAGACCTACCGTTCGAATTTTTTTGATAATCGAAGTATCCCGATCGATGAGCATGATCGTGAGGTTATAACCCTCGCCCTCTTCCGGCTTTGGAAGATTTGTCAGCTTGCTAAGTTGAATAGCATACGGCATTTCCGCCCAGGCAAGCGTTCCGAGCTTGCAGAACAGGAAAAGTATATCGTCTATTCTTGCCAAGCGAATTTCACCGGGAACGCCGGGCTCAAAAGCCTGCATTTCTTCTTCGGTCGGCGAGCTGTAGTAATAAAAAATATTAAGTCCCGCTTCATCGACCTCAAACACGGTGCAATCTTCGTTGTATCCGTCGAGGATGTGTGTTTCCTCTCCGACCTTAAAAACATTCATTTCGTGATTCTCCCTCGTCTTTTTTTCGAGTATATCACAAAATCAAAGTTCTTTCAAGTTTTCACTGTCCAACAAAACGGACTGTAAAAGCGCACCTCTCGGCTCACAGAGAGGTGCGTCAAATGAAGGTGTTGGCGGCGCGCGGAGTCAAACCGCGCCTCCGGGGGATGGGAGCCCCGGAGATAACCGTATGCTGCCATATGTGCCGCCCGAGCTGCATCTTATCATCAGCCATCGTTTTACCGTCCGCAAACTTGTGCGCCCGATTCGTCCCGGAACGCCCGATGCTTAACTTCTCGCGCTTCCTCGCCCTCTTGGCGGCAGAAACTAAATGCGTGAGAGTTTTGAACCTATGAGGCTTTGAGTCGAACAAAGCCCCTTGAGGAATCGAACCTCGCCTACTCTCTGGACAGCCGCTGCCCATGTGCTTTTGTATAAAAGCCCTGCTATTAAAACCCGCCGCAGGGCGAGGCGGGAAGAAAGGAGAAAAGAATTATGTGGAACTCTGTTTCAGCCGTTCGGCGATTCGGTTTTGAGCGACACGATAATATCGCTCGTCTTTTTCAAAACCGGTGTAATGCCGTCCGGTGTTGATGCAGGCGATAGCGGTCGTCCCGCTACCCATGCAATTATCAAGCACGGTGTCGCCTGCGTTGGTGTATGTGCGGATGAGGTATTCAAACAGCGCAACCGGCTTTTGCGTCGGGTGCAAGCCCCGCTCACAGTTGATTCGCAGCAGATTCCGGGGATATCCGGTCACATATCGCAGCGAGTCTTTGCCGAGAGTGCTGTCTTTGTAGATGCCGTCCGTTTCGCGTTTGCCTTTTGTAACTATCGGCTTTTCGAGATGTTTGATGCCTTGCGGATTGTATGTCGGCGCTTTTTTGTAAAAAACACAGACATCCTCTATGCAGCGCATCGGCTGATATTTTGCAAAGGTAAATCCGGTCGGCATGTTCTTCTGCCAGTACCAGCAATAGCGGAAAAATCGGCGGCAGCTGTTAATGACGTCGGTCGTAAACGGCTGTGCGGCCGTAAGCACCACGGCGCCGTTGTCTTTCAGAATCCGCCAATACTGCGACCACAAAAGGCCAAAGTCCAGCGCGTTATCCCACGCGCAGTCCGTCATGCCGTATGGCAGATCGCAAAGAATCATGTCAATGCTGTTGTCAGGATAGATTTTCATCCCGGCGAGACCGTCGCCGAGAAATATCTTGTCTAAGTACTCCAAGTTACACTTCCTCCAGTGATTCAAAAAATCCGGAATTCCGCGCTTTTCGCTTATCAGAGTACTCTATACTACCCATTATAGGCTCAAGTTGGTCCCCTTTGTGCACTCTTTTATTTTTGCTCGCGGTCGAGGATGCAAAAGAATTTGTGGCGGAGATTATAAAACTGCCTGCGCCCGCTCGGCACCGGCATATATTCATATGGCGTCCCCTGCGTGACGTTCTTGAGCAACGGTGTTATCAGTCCGACATCAGAGCCGCAGGCAAGCTTCACGCACCGCTCAATTAGTGCGACATCTTTCTTTTCCCGCTCCCGGCTTTCTGCCCTTTTTGCCGTCGGATCAGAGCAGCCCGAAGCGGACGGCATCCCGGATGGCGCCGCCGCCGATAAAGCATATGTATCTTTTGCCTGCTCCTTTTTTCGTGGATACTGTAGGCAAAAGTATTTCAGCTCCCGATAGCGTTCGCGGGGTATGTCATATTTTTTTGGCAAATCCTTATCTCTCGACATTGTCGTTTCCCCTTAACAGCTCTGGGTTATCGTGTATATTCCCGACAACCTCAAATTCGGCCGAATCATAGTCAAATGTTGTAAATTTCATGCCCGCTCGCCCGATAAAACTTGCGAGACCGTTGTCATAGTCAATTTGATAAATGCACATTTTGCCAAACCAAAATCTCTTCACTATATCGCCCTCAAAAATCTTTGTGCCGTTTTTATCCTTTAATCCTGCGTATTGCCCCACAGTTTCAGGATTAACAACAATTCGACATTTGTTTCCAAACCTATCGAGATATATAATTATTGCTCTGTCGTCCTCAGTTGTGTCCAAACTGCCAAAGCACCAACTATGATTTATGACTCCGGAAAAATCTTTACCTCTAAACAGTATTTCTCTCATTGTCTACCTTCGCCTCTTTTCGCTTTTATTTCTCCCCTGCTGCAATAATCGCTGTCTTTTACAAATCCACCGTATTCTTCACAATAGCAATAAGTTTCGCAATTGACAAAGTTTTTACAGTCTTTGCAATACAAAATTTTTTCAGCGGCGATGTGCTCTTTCAACGCTTCAATCGCGCACTCCATCGCGTTGCATTGCGGACACTCGTCAAAGCACTTCCCTTGGCTCATCTCTGCCTCAAAAAATTCAAGTGCTTTTTCTGCTCTCGTTTGGTTCATTTTGTTTTCCTCCTCTTCGTCGTGAAACTTGACACATTTACAAGGCTTTAAAAAGCTGACATCCGTCAGCAGTTTTTCCTTTTTCTCGGTCGATTCGGCGGCTCGTCCTCGGGCTCTTTTATGTATTTAAAACACATATATCCGAATCTGTTTTGAATGCACTCGACAAGGCGATAGCCTTTCGGGGCGATTGGCGGGCTGTCGGGGCTGTAGCTCCGGAGCGCGACCTTTGCGTCCTCGCTGTCGGGCTGTCTCATGTTGCGAGTTGATAGGTATCTATGTTTAGTGCCCTGTTCGGGCGTCCAATGGTCAAATAAGTAATTGGCAAGACCGGTGTAATCGCAACCGTGGTCTATACCGTTATAATAGTTGTGTCGGCGCAGGTGCTCGATCTGCACGATGTCGCCGTAGATCCACTGCGCTTTGATGATCTCTTCCGGCACGCCGTCGGAGACCATGTGAAAATGTATTCTCTTTGTGTTTCTGCCGCGTCCCATATAAAGGTTGATTTTCGCTTCCGGGCACGCGTATTGTAGTCTGCGTTTATATAATGTACGCAACCGGCGCGCCTCGCCCCAGTCGTGCACTTCGTGGTCATTGTCAAATGTAAGAGTTGAATATAGGGAAGTCGGCGAAAAGTTCTCGTTGAAAACTCGTGCGTGCTTCCGCCTTGCTATCATCAGATTGTGGCGCTCGCGCTCCTCGTCCGTGCGGAGCACCGGCTTGTACTGCGATTTTGCGACATTGGCGGTGCGGTCAGAAACCGTGTAGACTTCCTGCTCGCAAACTGCGCCGGAAAATATTCGTTTCTTGACTCGCACCGCTTTTCACATCCTCATTTCAAATTTTCGTACTTTATCGAACTCATCGACGAAAGCTCGTCGAGATATCCGACAGTGTTCTCCGTCAGCACCCGCGTTGTGCTGATTGGGATAATCGCCATCACAAAGAATCCGGCTTTCGCCGCAAAGAACGCGCCGGCCACGGTCTGACGGTAGTACAGCTCAAACTCGTCCACATCAAGCGGCTCAAGATATTTCGATTCGACAAACTCTATTCCGGCCGAAGTCTTATATGGTATATAGTCGTAAGAGCCTATCCGCAGAGATATCGGCAGAGGATCGCAGCGCTCTTCTCCGTCAAATTCCGAGACCGCGAAGGACTCCATCGGTTGCCATCTTGA
>JABLTL010045501.1_pt1 | contig 22889 bp, 20 predicted proteins | sample 7160151 | NCBI WGS metagenome assembly JABLTL01 (sample SAMN14651223, study PRJNA627086) | human gut metagenome | isolation source: feces | host: Homo sapiens
GAGCATTCATGATGTCGGCTTTTATGGAGAAGAGACTATCGGACTTTTTCAGAAAGCCTATGAAGAAGATATCATAAAAACCAGAATGTACCATTTGCTTTATAACACTTACGGGAAAAACGAAACTATCCAATGGATAGACAAATTTATTTCGACGGGTATCAGAGGTGGATTGGGAAATGAGCATTTTAAATTGGGACATGTAAAGATATTAATTGACGGAAGCACCAGCGGTCCTTCCTGCTCTACGAAACTTCCTTATTGTCATGATCCGAATTTAAAGGGAATTCAGCTATATACCCAGGAAGAGGCGGATGAAGTCCTGATCAAGGCTCATAACGCCGGTTACAATGTGACGGCTCATGCGGTTGGAGACGCTGCGGTAGAGGTTGTTGTAACGGCAATAGAAAAAGCAATCGCACAAAATCCAAGACCTTGCAGGCATAGGATAGAGCACTGCGGGCTTACAGATGAAAACTTGCTGAACAGAATAGCGGCTGCCGGAATAGTGCCAATTTCCAACCCCGGATTTTTCAATGAGAATGCCGAAGCGTACGTTAAATATTACGGAGACAGAGTCAACTCCATGTTCCCACTGAAATCATATAGGGACAAAGGCATTATCACCGCTTTAGGTTCCGATGCGCCTGTTATAGAAGCGGATCCTATGATAGGAATTTACAGCGCAATGGTCAGAGCTGATAAGAGGAGCGGTGTGGTTGCCGGCGAAGACCAGAAAGTAGGTTTGCTGGACGCGATAAGAATGTATACGTATAACGGTGCCTACGCTTCGTTGGAGGAGGACATCAAAGGAAGCATTGAGCCGGGGAAATTAGCAGATATGGCAGTATTATCGGAAGATATTCTTTCAACGCCGACAGACAGGATAAAATCTATTAAGGTCGATATGACTATCCTTGATGGCAAGATTGTATTTGAAAGATAGTAAATGTAATTTTGTGAAGTTGCAGAGGAAATTTTTATGACATTAACAGGTACATTATGCATTGTATTAGCACTGGGTTTGCTGATGTTATTTTGCTTCAAGGGCGTGCCGGTAATCCTAGCTTCGATAGTAAGCGCTTTGTTGTTTGCTCTGGTTACGGATCCGGGCGGCGCGTATGGACTGTTGACAGATTCGTTTATGACTAGTGCTGCTAATTTTTTTAAAAGCTATTTCTTCGTGTTTCTCGGCGGGGGTCTATTCGGCGCGATGGTGGAAATCAGCGGCGCGGCGGATTCCATTGCCGAATGGGTAATTTCACGTATCGGCGACAGATTTATTTGCGCCGGTATCATGGTTGCCGTGATGATAATGACCTTTGGCGGAGTTTCGGTATTTGTCGCACTTTTTGCGGTGTACCCGTTTGCGATGGCGTTGTTTCGCAGAGCTGATATACCACGTCATCTGTTCATCATGGCTTACGCCAGCGGAGGGTGTACAGTTACTCAGAACTGTGCGTTTTCACCTGCAATATAGAATATCATACCGACGCAGTATCTGGGTACGGATGCCAGCGCGGGCTGGCTTGTTAGTATGATATGCTCGGTCGTACTGTTCGTTGCACTCATATGGTACAATACGTTCAGACAGGCACGGTGCAAGAAAAAGGGCGAGCATTTTGTACCTATAAGCGAGGATACGGAGGTAAAAACCGATGCAAAAAGACCGCCGTTTTTGTTGGCTCTAGCGCCGTTGGTAATTCTTATAGTTGCGCTTAATGTGGTGAAATTCTCAATTGAGACGTCGTTGCTTGTAGGATTTCTGTCGCAGCTGATACTGTATTTTCGATACTATCCGCATGATTTTAAGCTTGTGACCGACAAGTTGGGCTCTGCGGGGATGGATTCCGTCAAATCAATTACCAATACGTGCGCCACGGTCGGCTTCGGTGGAGCTATTGCAGCATCAGAGGCGTTTGCAAATCTGGTACCTGTCGTGACGGATATCGGCGGCAATCCTCTGATCGGCGCGGCGATAGCGACAACGTTGCTGGCGTGCATGACAGGTTCCGCATCTGGTGGACTTGGTATAGCGGTGCCTATCGCAGCGGATGTCTATCTGCCAATGGGAGTAAATCCGGAGGCGCTTCACCGCATGGCCTCGATATCGGCTTCGGCGCTTGATACACTACCGCACAATGGAGCAGTAATAACTTTTCTCAACCATTCACACACGACACATAAGGAAGGTTATGGAGACGTATTTGTTGTAACGGTCATATTTACATTTGTGGAGATGATTCTTGCACTCGTGTTGTTCACGGCACTTGGACAGGTATACGTATAATACATTTCTATAAATTTTCTTGAAAAAACGGTATTGGTCTATAGATGTAAGCACCGGACTGTGACACGTTGAACTAAAAATGATATCTATGCATAATAGCATACGGAAATATAACAGTAGCATTATTGAAAAATTCACAAGGGGGGGGTGCGGACACCTTCTTGGACTGGCTAAGCCGCTAATCCGAGACTCTGTCGGTACTCCTTTGTCCGCACCCCCGTCTCCTTTGGTCTCATATTCCCAAGAGATATTTTTATTTTGAGACTGTCTATTTAGTTGCTCCGCAACTACACTTATACTCACTTATATAAGATTCAGTTCCTACTGCTACCTTCTCAGTACCTATTACTACATCACAAGAATACCCATGGCATTCATCAAATGGATCAGCATTTATATAGAAGCTTGTCAAGAATAAGGCAAGTTGTTTTGATATTTATATTTATCACATAGAGACATTCTGCATAAGTGTTTTAAGGAATTCATTTATATGCGTGTTGTTTTTTTCTTCTTTGAGCATAATTGCATAGAAGTAATAGGAAATCTGATCGTCTAAAGGTCTGGCGGTGAATTTCTCGTCGATGTCATTAATGTTGTATTTAGTCAGGCCGAAGAATACAGCATCTGAATTTAAAAGCAGAGGATATATCATGGAGCGACTACTTATAAAAAAGTTTCTTTCTGAGCTGCCGTAATTAAGCAAGTTGAAATTGGCGGTTTCATCGTAGTAGTTGACGTTGCTGGAACTTATACGAATTTGAGGATATTTAATAAGATCTTCTCTTTTTATGCGTTTCTGTTGCGATAGCGGGTGATCTTTTCTGAAAATCAGATAAGGGACAGATTCAAACAGGTTGATGAATTCGATATCCTTTTTTCTGAAATAATTGAGTTGGAACGCGTTGGTATGTGCATTAGTATGAATTATGCCTATATCGGATTTTTTACTCAAAATATCATTGATGACCTGTTGACAGTCGTGCTCTTCTATCGTGACGGTGTATTTTTCCATTTTGGAAAGCGTATTATTGTAATACTGTAAAATGCTTTTTGTAACGAAAGAATATCTGCTGGAAGATATTCTTATTATATTTACGTTGTCTTTTAAATTATTTATATAGAATGCTTTAATCTCCTCTAACTTAAATAATACATCGTGAATTGTATTTATAAAAGCCATACCGGCAGGAGTAGGGGATATTCCCTTGTTGTTTCGCTCGAAAATTACAAATCCAATTTCTTTTTCAAGTTCTTTGATAGCAATACTTAAAGTGGGCTGCGTTACGAAAAGCGCTTGCGCCGCTTTGTTTATAGAACCCTGTTTATATATTTCCAATGTGTATTCAAGCTGTTGCAAATTCATTGATATTTACCTCCCCTCGATTATATTATGTTTCACATACTGTAAATTTATTATATCATAATAATATAATATTTTAGCATTGTTGCCTCGGGGAAAATGGCGTCGTGAATATAAATATTATTTATAAAACCGTTAAAAAAAGACTATTTGCAATATTCAGAATACAGACGTAAAATATGATTGCATTTAAAATAAAGTTTGAAATATTCAATAAAAGGAGGAAAAATGAAAGATTCTGAAAGGCTTGTTCAATATATGGAAAGCAAGCTAAAAGAAATGTGCGGATTGCTTGAAAAATGCGTGCAGCTTGAGTCACCCAGTCATGAGGACAAGACCGCGTCAGATAGATGCAACGCTTTTTTTAAAAATCTGCTGGAAAAGGAAGGTTTTGACGTGGAAGTCAAACCGCAAATCGATAATGGAGACCATTTGATAGCGCATATGGGAACAGGAATTCGTGGAACAATGTGCGTAGGGCATTATGATACGGTATTTCCGATCGGTGACATCATAAAAAATCCTTTTCGTATAGAAGATGGAAAGGCGTACGGCCCTGGAATACTGGACATGAAGGGCGGTATCATAATGGGAATTTACGCTGTTAAGGCGCTGAAAGAGCTTGGAATGATGCCCGATAAACGTATCACATTTTTTTTAAATGGTGATGAAGAATCGGGAAGCTTTAATTCGAGCAAAATGATAGTGGAGGAAGCGAAAAAGCATGACAATGTAATTGTTCTGGAACCGGGCTATAACGAGCTTGGAAGCATTAAAAAAACAAGATACGGCCGAGGCACATATGAATTGATTGTACGAGGGAAGATGGCACATTCCGGTACAAATCCAAACGAAGGTATAAACCCCGTTGTCGAGCTGACGTATCAAATACAGAAGTTGTTGAAACTGTATAGCGTGGAAAAAGGAATAAGTATAGTTCCGACATACATCAAAGGCGGCATTAAGGGAACGTGTATGATTCCGGATACTGCATATGTCTCATTTGATGTCAGAGCCAAGACAGCAGAGATGTTAGAATTAGTTGATAAAAAAATAAAATCAGTGAAACCGGTAATGAAAGGTATTCACATTGATGTTAAAGGGGGAATAGACAAACCTCCGTTACCTGAATACAAAGAACTGATCGAAGCGGCTCGTAAATATGCGGATGAATTGGACATTGAACTTATTCCTGAGAATTGTATGGGCGGAAGTGACGGTAATTTTACAGGCGGAGCAGGAATTCCTACAATAGACGGCTTGGGAATGTCCGGACTCTATCTGCATACGCATGATGAATATATCAATATGAATCATATAGTTAAAAGAACTGCACTTGTTGCCCGGCTTATTGAAAATATTTAGTCGGTTTGAAAGGAGAAAAGCAGATGAAAAGATCAAAATTTCCCGTATGTATGTCGTTTGATGTAGACTGTCAGACCATATGGACGGCAAGAGATAAAGAATACTATAAAAAACCTGTGATGCTATCACTTGGAAACTACGGAGCGTACGAAGGAGTTCCGCGCATATTACGCATACTTAAAAAATATGGTATTAAGGCAACCTTCAATGTCCCGGGGGAAGTGGCGGATCTTTTTCCTGAACTGATTCTTAAAGTGTTCGGTGAAGGACATGAAATCGGAAATCATGGATATACGCACGTTTGGCCCGAAAATTTTGAAACGCGAAAAGATGAATATGACGAATATTACAAAGCGAATAAGAGAATAGAAGAGCTTACAGGCATACCACCTGTGGGATTTCGTTCTCCTGCTTGGGAATTCAGTGAGCATACTCCAGAGATTCTGGAAGAATTAGGCATCAAGTATTCAAGCAACATGATGCATACGGATAAAATACATAGATTGAAAATAGGCAATAAAGAGAAGAAAATTATAGAAATCCCTATACACTGGGCGATGGATGATGCGGCTTACTGGCTTTACAGTACGAAGCTAGTGGGAAAAGCCATGCAACCTATGGATGCAGTCGAGCAAGTGTTTACAAGACAGTTTGATGTACTGTACGACGAGTGGAAAAGTGTGGAAGGACGAGAGGATACGGTCTATGTTCTTACATGTCATCCACAGGTAATAGGGGTTCCAGCAAGGTCAGCGGTATTGGAGAATGTGATTAAGCACATATGTAAATATGAAGATGCTGAATTTATGCGTATGGCGGATCTTGCAGAGAATTATTCATTCCTTATTGATAATACAAGGAGGTAAGGTTTTGTGGAAAATTTGATATTAGGGATAAACGGCAGCCCGAGGAAAAATGGCAATACAGAATATCTCCTGAAGACCGCCTTGGAAGCGTCGGAAAGAAAAGGCAACGGGCTAATAAAAACAGAAATGATTAATTTGTATAATTATGAAATTAACCCTTGCATAGGTTGCTTCTGCTGTACTACTAATGCAAAGGAGAAAGGCGGAAATAAAGCCTGCGCAGTATTTTCGGATGGAATGGATTACTTGTATAAAAAACTTAAGGAATGTCATGGCCTTATTATAGCCGCACCGGTATATTTTGGCTCTGTAAATGCACAAACAAAAGCATTTATGGACAGAACGGAGCCTCTTCTCAGATATGGCGCAAGCATATGGAACGGCGCGTTAAGGGATAAAGTGGGTGCCGGAATTGCCATGGGTTCAAACAGAAATGGAGGGCAGGAATTTACAATACAATGTATACATTATTATATGCTGGTGCATGACATGACTATTGTAGGGACAGGACCGGACGAAATGCCGACGTGTTATCTTGGAGGAGTAGGCAATAATTATCCTGAAAGGGGTCGTATAAAGGATTCGGCATCAAGAGACGAGGCGGGAATTAGAAGCTGTAAAATTATTGGAGCACGTGTAGCTGAAAAGATACTGCAAAAGAATGGATTGCAGGAGGGTAAAAATAGTAGAAAGGAGAACGGTTATGGGTGATGTTTGGTTGATAGCAGGGTGTTTATTTGGGTTTGGTGTTTTATACACTGCAGTTCTTATCATTTTAGCAAAAAAAACAGAGGCTACTCCGAGGCCGGATTTAGAAGAAAGTAGGAGGGCACAATAAAATGAATATATATATAATTGTTTTTGCGGTCTATTTAGTTGTATTGTTGGTTTTTGGTTCAATCGCCGCAAAAAAGAAAAAAGAAACTACAGAAGATTTTTTTGTTGCTGGCAGAAGTATGTCGATGTGGGTGGTTGCTGGGACTTATGGCGCGAGTTTTTTGAGTGCGGGTTCGTTTTTGGGAACCATAGGATATAATTACAGATTTGGTTGGGCTGCAGGCTGGCAGTTAATAGGAACGCTTACATGTATGTTCCTGCTAGCAGTTTTCTTTGCTAAAAAGTTCTGGCGTTTCGGATATTATAATAACGCATGTTCCATGCCGGATCTTATTGGAAAACGGTATCCTTCAAAGTTTGGAAGAGGTTTTTATTCTATAATGATTCTTTGCATTTATACTGTTGGAATGGCGTCTATGTACATGGGATTTAACGCTGTTTTAGGTCTTGTATCGGATATACCTTATATGGCGGGAATAATAATAGGTGCTGCTGTCGTAATGATATACACCTGGACGGGAGGAGCAAGAGCGGTTGCATGGACTGATACGATTTGTATGGTTCTGATGATATTCGCAATAATTGTAACCTTAACTGCATCCCTTCATAGTAGCGGAGGATTTGAAAATCTTGTTATGGAATATGGTAGGAGCATAACGCCGGAGGGACAGACATGGCAGGAAGGCGAAGCATTACTTAGTGGGACTAATCTGTATCTTACCTTTGGGATGAGTATGTCTTGGTTTTTAATTTGGTGTACGGGTAATCTGTGCCAGCCGCATCAGATAACAAGAATGTATTTGGCGAAAAACGAAAAACATGCTATCGCGGCAGTTGCCATAGTGATGATCCCTTTTGCAATCGTATATCTGGGTGGTCTTATCATTGCAAATTATGCGAGAATTATCGAACCGAACATTGCAAATACGGATACTGCGTTCCCTACAGTAGTGCTTTCGATAATGCCTGATGCGCTAGCGGCGGTAGTTTTAGTCGGAATAATTGCAGCGATTATTTCCACTTCGAGCACGATGCTTATTATAACCTCACAATGTACAAGCTATGATATATATAAAAAGTTGCTTAAGCCTGATGCTTCGGAAAAGCAGGTATTGAGGATATCGAGGGGCACTATTATCGTTTGTACGATATTATCGGTTGTGATAGCGTACTTCGCACAAAATATTTCCGGATTGATTTTCCTTTGGTCCTCGGCATTTGCGATGATGGGTGCGGGGATACTGCCTTCATTAATCGGTGCATTCTATTGGAAGAGGGCAAATACGCCTGCAAATATAGCGTCTATGCTTGTAGGCTTTATTTCCACCGCCTTGATGTATCTGTTCCCCGTATTGTTGCCATCATGGGCGCAGCATCCGATATTGCCAGGGCTGATACTTTCGTTTGCAACATTTGTAATTGTTGCGCTTGTTACAAGAAAACCTACGGACGAGCAATTAGAGCCGTTCTTTGGAGAGGATTTAAAGGATTACAGCAAAAACAGAAAAATAAATCCAGTATAGGCTGTAAATGCGAATGCAAAAAAGATGGTGTCCTGATTGGCACCGTCTTTTTTTGGTATGACGGGCATGCCGTCAGTCTGTGGTGAAAGTCTACAAGGGGCGTAGTTGCCGACGAACCCCATAGCAACTCCCAAGGTTTGCATCGTGAGGTGTAGGCAAGAAGAAAGGATAGCAAAATCGTAGCCTGACGAACAGAAACCTGATATTAAGGCGTTTGCGGCGGATAAGCTGGCTAAAGGCAGCGAAGTCCAAAAGGCAACCGTAACCCGCAGGCGTAAAGCAGGCATTTGACGAATCCAGACAACGCTATGGGGCGGTGAAGATCTGCCGCATCTTGAACCAAAACGGCATCCCATGCAGCTTAAAACGTGTCCAGCACCATATGGCAGGACAGGGTCTGCGTTCCGTTGTTGTAAAGAAATATAATCACCATGCGGACCACGGTTCAGTGCCGGATGACAAGGAAAATATTCTGAAGCGTGATTTTGAGGCAGGTATGGTCAACCGGAAGTGGTGTACCGACATCACCTATATCCATGTGCAGAAAGAAGGGTGGATCTATCTGGCATCTGTAATGGACTTATGTAGCCGCAAGATCATCGGTTATGCCTATGGCACTTCCATGACGGCAGAGCTGGCTGTGGAGGCAGTTAAAAATGCCTGCCTGAATGTAAAGGACACGGCAGGCATTATCCTACACAGCGATCTAGGGAGTCAGTACACCAGCATAGCATTTGAAAGCTGTCTGGCTGAGAGGGAATCCTGCATTCCTTCAGCCGCAAAAGAAATCCTTATGACAATGCCTGCATTGAATCGTTCCATTCAGTGCAAATTTATCTCCATACTTACCAAGACTTTAAGGAAGCCCGGAGGGCAGTCTTTGAATATATTGAAGGCTGGTATAACCGCAAGCGGATCCACAGTGCTATCGGTTATATGGCGCCATAGCAAAAGGAGGATGAGGAGTTAAAAAAATCAGCATAGTCTTTCAACTTTTTTTGTCTAAAGTATTGACATAGATCCAGGTTTTGTGGGAAAGCGGTAATACCGTTAAGACGGTTGTATTGATGTCAAAAGTAAAATAATATAGTGGGCATAAATGGCTTAAAACAAAGGAATTCCAGTAGCTACCCTAAAGATAGGCAGTCTGCAGGGGTTTTTTTGACGCGCTGACAATAGTTCTAATTACAGGAGAAGATATCGGTGTGGCTGAACAACTATTGCTTTGAGGTTTGTGACTATGGAACTACTGTAGGAGAGAAACGAAACCACAAAGTAGTAATAAATAACAATAAATAACAATGAACTGCATTGTAATGGTAATAGCATGGTGCTATAATACGCATTGGGTTTCTTGTAATCTGAGTTTGCAACAATAAAGGAGATCGCATGGAAAAATTTGAAAATGAAAAGTATATCAGTTTAGATGAAGCGGCAGAGTATCTCGGCATCAAACCGGTAACACTTCGCAGCTGGATTCGGAATCCGAAGAATGAAGTTCCGGCACATAAAATTGGACGCTTTTGGAAGTTTAAGTGTTCAGAGATAGATGCTTGGGTACAGAGTGGAAAAAGCGCAATCGATGATGGGACTGGCTTGTGAGATGGATAATTTGGCGTTGAAATCAACTAGAGATAGCCTGTGGAATAGGGAAAATACGAGGAGGTGTTTTGTAGATGCAAATAACGAGTATGTTGTTTCTTTTATTTTTTTGCCTTTAGCGCTTACAATTTATTATATTTCTAATAATACTGCTAAAGAATATGTATTGTTAGGAGCCAGCTTAGTGTTTTATGCACTAGGATCCGTTCAGTATATAATACTATTTGCTATAGTTATAGTTATTACTGTTTTTATAGGTAGATATTTGGATAAATATTCAAACAAAAGCATTAAAATGGTTTTGCTTATCATAGGCATCATAATCAACTCAAGCATACTTATATATTATAAATATACCGATTTTGCTTTGGAAACTTTTGGTAACCTTACATCTACAGAAGTGCAGCTTAAAGGATTAATTCTTCCTCTAGGAATATCGTTTTTTACCTTTAAATCCATCTCTTTGTTGAATTCTGCGGATCTGTGCATGTAACACAGAGCATGAGCAAAGCCGGTTGTCCATATGACAATGCACCAATGGAACGCTATTTTAACACACTAAAAAACAAATGTACCGACCTGCACGAATACGATAAGGAAGAGGCTCTCTATCAGGCTGTAGAGGAGTTTGCATATGTGGAATACAATTATGTACGTCCACATAGCCATAACGATTATGCTACTCCGTATGAAGTCTAATCATTGGGATCTTTTTGGCTTGGATCCCCACGTTCTGTTTCAGTTACTTTAACCCTCTTATAGATATAGGACTGACTGAAACAAGGTTACAGGAACATCGCAGCGGCTTTATCCCAAGCGAAAGAAGCAAGACAATCTGATCTCTCGCATTATTTTCAGTCAGTCTGGTGTGCTCAGCACTGAAAAACTGACTGAAACAGCTCAGGGAAGACTTCCCCGCACACAATTTCCATAACTTCTCCAAACACATTTCAGTCAGTTCCGGCATCGCATACAGAGCAAACTGACTGAAATCGTTTTCCCGAAGTCTGGAGAAGTCCGGCGGCGTATCGGGGCATCCCATCATAAATTCGACTAAAATGGCGCGAAATGCCGGAAATAGGGTGTGAAATGATATTTAGAAAGAATATGGGGCATGTTATAATAAAAATGTAATGGATAAGTTCCTTTGCAGAAATCTAAATAATCAAGAAATAAAAAGGAGCATTCTCATAAGATTCTCATTGTTTCCACCGGAATCTTGATAAGAAAAACTCCTTTTTATTATTTCACAATGCTCTTATGAAAATGCTCGTAGTCCTTCTTCCACTGCTGTTTCTGTTCCTTGGTCAGAGAAGTCGGATTCATGGTCAGATCGTCTGTCAGCTTTTTCGCCAGATCTTTTGTCACAGCAGAAGCTCCGGCATAGTTCAGATGATTGCCGCCATCCTTCGAATCAGTGACCCAGTTGAAACCGGCTGGGAGCTGACGGTTGTAATCGTAATAAGTCAGGTCGTATTTCTTGGCCAGCTGTTTTACCGTGTCGGATTTGCCCTTGTTCCAGGTATTTGCGGAAGGAACGGTCAGAAGCACCAGCCGGATTCCGTTTCTATCACAGAGATCATAGATTTTCTGGAACTGATCCAGTTTCTCTTCACTCAGCATGGCATGCTTGCCGCCGGAAAGCTGCATGTATTCATTGCCAAACGGGTATGCTTTGACTGTGTTCGCATAAGCCATGCCCTTATTGGAAAAGTGGTATTTCCCGCGGGGCTGCAGGAATGTCGTCAGCTTCAGATGCTTCCAGTTATCGTGATATTTTACCAGAGGAAATTTATAGTTGAGAGCTGCCAGGAATGCGCTGTCGCCTTCTTGAAGCAGAGCTTTGCATTTGGCAAAAATGTTTTGCTGCGGGGCATTTGTTGCCTTCGACGTCGCCTGGCCAGCTACATCCACCTTGGCAGCTTCTGCTTCCAGCGGAGAAATTCCTTTTTTGAATCCTGGATTAGTTCCTGAAAACATACAGTCGGTTTCCAATACGATGGTTTTCGGGTTCTGGTAGCGCAGAATATCCCGTATATCCCCGGGCACTTCGGAAAGCTGCTTATTAGGTCTGCCCGCGATGGCCGATGTGATCCCGGTCTGATGAAAAAGATCCACCGGAGAAATCGCCCGGTAAATATCGCTGTTGCCGATAAACACAGTGTCGATCGAATCGCGAGGCTCTCCTCGATATGCTTTGGAGATCCGGCTTTCCATGCCATCCTCAGTCGTTCCCGTACGAGGAATGAAAGCACCTGATAAAAAGACGAACAGGATCACGAAAAGCAGGCAGAAACATATTGCTCGCATCAGCTTGCGGATACGAGGATCAAGGCTTTGCAGTCGATTCATAAGTCAGACCTCCTTAAAATTCACCGTAAATAAATGCTGTATTCGTAAAATTACCGCCGTACGCACCGAAGATGATAAAAGCAAACAACAGCCCGAAATAAACGCTCCAGCGAACAGGGAGGATCTGCCTTGCCAGATTTTGCCGGATCGCAACACCACGCTCCTGCAGCAGCGAAATGACAAATAACAGACAGAATGCAGCCAGAAGGATCACGTAATCGCTCGCATGGATCCCCGAAACCAGCAGCGTCCCGTCAAATAGCTGAGATGCTTCGAATCGTGTGAAGATCGATTGGAACATGCTCCCTGCCTGCTGCAAAGTATCCGCCCGGAAAATCATCATGCCGAAGCAGACAATAAGCCCGGTGCGCAAGATCTCAAACGCGTGGTAGCCGCGACTCTCCCGCGGGATATAAAGCCTTGCCAGGATCTTTGCAGAAAGAGGACGGAGAGCCTGTCCCAGCATCATCAAAGCGTAATAATACAGTCCGTAAAAAATGTATTTTCCACTGGCTCCGTGCCACATCCCGTTGGCGAACCAGACAAAAAACAGGGCGTAAGCGCTGGGCAGCAGGGTAGTCAGATGCTCGCTCTTGATGCGTCTGCGCAGCCGTTCATTGAGTTTTTGAAAATGACTGGAGAGGCTGACCGGATAAAAGATGTAGTCTTTCAGCCATTCGCCCAGTGTGATGTGCCAGCGACGCCAGAAATCGTTGATGGAAACGGCGAAAAACGGACGTTTGAAATTCTCGGCTATGTCCACACCGAACATCTGGGACACGCCGCAGACCATGTCCATGCAGCCGGAAAATTCTGCATAGATCTGCAAGGTATAAAGGAGTATTGCCGCGAACTGGACGCTGCCGCCGTAAGAACCGGGATCTGCGAAAATCGTGTTGACGATCAGCCCCGCCCGATCTGCGATGACGAACTTTTTGAACAGTCCCCAGATGAGGCGGATCCCGCCGTTTGCCATCCGGTCGTAGTCGAACGGATGAGGGGTGCGAAACTGGCTCGTCAGCCTGGTATAGCGGTCGAAAGGCCCCTCGATAATGTGTGGAAAATAGCACAGGTAGAGAAGGAGCATCAGTGGATTTTTTTCCGGTTTTGCTGTGCCGCGATACACGTCCACGATGTAGCTGATCCCCATCAAAGTGTAATAGGAGATCCCCAGTGGCATGAGGATCTTCAGCACAGGGATCGGTGCTCCCATCCCGAAAAAGGCGGAGATGTCATTACCGATGGCGCCGAAGAAATTGAAATATTTCGTTCCCAGGAGCATGAGGAGCACCAGGAGCACCGCACAGAACACGACGAACTTTTTTTGCCGTGTCACTGCTTTTTTCAATGCTTTTCGATCTTCCTTCGCCAGTTCTTTTTTGCGTGCGGCAAAGCCGTCAGCCAGGCGTCCGATCAGAAGACCTGCGCCGTACAAGATTCCGCATGCAGCAATTAAAAGCAATGTCCGGGCACCGCACGACAGGACGTAAAATCCCAGCGATGCAGCCAGGAGGACACCCCACTGGACTCGCCTGGGCACGAGGAAATACGCGATCCCCGTCACCAGCAGAAAACAAATAAATGTGATACTCGTATAACTCATGGAACAACACTCCTTTTTTCGTGCCAGCGCTTTAGTCGTCTTCTTCCTGGTGGCGGCGGATCATCGCCAGGATGCTCTCGGCAGAGTTGAAATTCTCCGGAACGATATCGGTCACCTGGATGTCGATATCGAATTCATCGTTGATCTCCGCTGCCAGCATGACGATGGTCATGGAGTCCAGCACCCCCGATTCGAACAAGTCGGTCTTGCCCTCAAAATCAACTCCCGGTTTTACTTTTCTTAAAATCTGTAATAATTCTTCCATTGTTTACTCTCCTTTTCTTGTTGCATATATAGAAGCGGTGCGGGTCGCCAGGCGTTCTGCAAAGCCCCGGCGCAGGGATCCTGCTATGCACCGCAGTATTCTTTCAGCAGCCGCTGACGATCGATCTTGCCGTTGGCGTTGTACGGCATTTGTTTGATGCGGATCACCTCGTCGGGGCGCATGTATGGCGGCACTTTGTCAGCTGTTTGCTGCAAAACTTCGTCCCTATCCTTGATGCTCCCCTCGTAGACCACCAGGATCCTGCCGGTATCCGCATCATATAGAGCGGCGGCAGATTTTACTTTTTCGATGGAGCCGGCGGCGGCTTCGATCTCTCCAAGCTCGATCCGGTATCCCATCCGTTTGATCTGAAAATCTTTGCGGCTGATATATATAAATTCCCCTTTTTCGTTGAGTCTGGCCAGATCCCCTGTCCGGTATATCCGTTCCGGGAAGGCGGTGTTCAGCGGATTTTGCGTGAAGACCGCTGCTGTCTTTTCCGGTTCGTTGTAGTATCCGTCTGCCAGGAACGATCCCCGCACCACGATCTCGCCTTCTTCTCCTGCCCGGCTTGCCCGGGTCTCTTCTTCCGTCAACAGGAAGGTATCGCAGTTATCGCATGCTCGTCCGATTGGCAGGCTGTCACTGTCTGCAAAGTCTCGATCCACCACGTAGAAACTGCAGATATCCGTCGTCTCTGTCGGTCCGAACAGGTTGGCGTACAGACAGTCCGGCAGGTATCTTCGCCAGTAGTTGAGGTGCTTCACCGGCATCACTTCTCCTGCAAAGAGGATTTTCTGCAAATGCTCCGGCCTGGCAAAATCGAATACGTTCCAGTTGGATACGATGGCCAGCGCCGACGGCACCCAGTAGATGGTATTGATCTTTCGCTCGTTGAGAAATTCCACCAGCTTTATCGGGAAGGTAAAATACGTCTTTGGGATCATATGGTACGTACTTCCGCACTTTATGGTCGAAAACAGATCCGTTACCGACATGGAGAAATAAAGTGGAGTCTGAGATCCGAAAACCGTATCAGCGCCGAACTCAAACTGCTCACTGACCCAGGTTGTATAACTGATGACGCTCCGGTGGGAGAGAACTGTGCCTTTTGGCATCCCTGACGATCCGCTGGTGAACAGCACGTAAAGCGGATCGGTGTCGATCATTTGCCCGCGGATACGCATCAGGTGATCCCGGTTGATCTCCCGGAGCACAGCGTCTTCGTATAATATGATCATTTCTGCAAAGGATGCTCCGGCCAGTTTTTTTGCCAGAGGCAGCCACTCGTTGTCTGTTATGATGGCAGCGGGATGCAGGGTTTCTAATATGGAGTGGATCCGCGTCTCTGGGGAATGGACGTCGATCACAACATAGAAGTTGCCTGCATAGACCGCTGCAAACATAGCTTCGATGCAGCGTACATTTCGATCGATAAGGACGGCGACCGGTTTCCTGCAGCCGATCCTGGCGAGGGAGCCGGCGATCCGCTGCGCGTTTTGCATCAGTTCAGAAAAGGTAACATCCCGCTGCTCATCGGTAAAACCGATCTTGTCGGGGTGGTTTTCTGCAGTGTGTTCGAGATATTCTAAAATGTTTTTCATGGATGATCTCCTTTATGTGATACCACTATTATGAAAAAAATAGTTTTAACTTTAAAGACGGGAAGTCATTAAAGTTTGTTTAAGAGCAACAAAAAAGAGACAGCTGAAATGAGGTGTGATGTGATCCTCAAAACTGTCTCTTAAATCGGTTTGATTGTGAAACCTAGTCGCTACTTCATTGTCATCAGTGTCTTCCCGAACTTTACATACTGTGCCAGAAAAATCACAGCAACCAGATCCAGCAGGGCGTCGGAGGCATCTCCGCCGCCCTTGAGTATCATAAGCAGGGATAACACCAGGGAGATCATCGACAGGATCATCGTACCCCGGGCGACCTTCAGATGAAGGTCGCCCCTTGCATTGCCCTTGACCTGTCGCAATCCCTGGATCCCAACATAAAATTTCAGCACTGCCAAAATGACACCCAGAACTACAGTCACCAGGAATAAAATCCTCAGGGCTGAAGCCGCAGCTGAACCGCCGCCGTGGAGCAGAGCGATCATATCCTTGTTGCCAAAACTCAGCCAGATCAATACCAGATCCAAAATCCCCAGCACTAAAAACAGCGAACTATATGTATTGAATTTTTTTAAAGTTTCCTCTCGATTCATGATAGATTCCTTTCGCTCAAAACATTTTCGTAAGTCCCGTTATTATAGCAAAAGGGAAGACTGCTGGCAAGAGACGGATTTTAGCAACGCGGACAACATCAATGGCAGTTGATTCTCATTTGATGTTGTAATTCGGGTGAATTCCAGGCCAGGCGCAACATGAACCATGAGGATGGCGGGGTTCATGTTGCGCTAGTTAGATATCCCTGGTTAAATACAACACGAAATATAGAAAATTATACTTTCATGTTGCAGGATCCTTTTGACATGCATTGCCGACAACATCAAACCTTGAAAAATTTAACTTCACGTTGTAATTGTTGCGATTTTCCAGTTGGATTTATCTCCCCGCATTCTGTTTCCTGCGCCACAGCACCGTCGTTCCCATCAGGGCCAGTGCCGTCAGCATGATGGCTGCCCATAGGAGCGGAGTGGAAGCATCGCCGGTCTGGCTGCTTCCATTCCCGGCAGTTCCAGCAGAGTTATTGCTGTTCGAGCTGCTGCCATTCCCGGCAGTTCCAGCAGAGCCATTAGATCCGGCAGTTCCATTGGAACCGTTGTCTGCCGAGCCATTATCCCCGGAGCCGTTGTCCCCAGAGCCGCCCGGCTTTTCCTGATCGACGTCCGGTTTCTCCTGATCCGTCGATCCTTCGCCCGGTGCATTTTTCTCCACCGTATACAAAGCAAGATCCGGCAATGTCAGAATGTCTCTCCAGTAAGTGTCGTGGTCGTAGTCGATTGCGCTTCCTGTTTCTCCATCGATCAGTTTCCGATTAGTCTTGCCCGAAAGTTTCACCTGATCACCAAGAGCTTTGCCTGCAGTTCCGGACTTGGAAACCGATGCACCGCCTTCCAGATAAGCGTCTGCCACTGAAATTGTGCCGTTTCCTGATACAGCATCGCCGCCTTCTCCGAAATGACCGTCTCCGCCGACAGCGATCAATTTGCCTTCGCCTGTGATCGTGCCGCCGTTAAGACGGATCGCCGTGCCGCCGTTGGATGTAGTCGCGTCCTTGCCGCCTCCGAAGACCGCAAGCACAGCATCTTTTTCAAGTGTCAAAGTGCCGTTGACCTGAAGACCGGCCTGGCCGGTGTAGCTCTTTCCTGTCGCAGGATCTGTCCCTGTCGGAGCCTCGTCGCCTCTCAGGAACACTTTGCCCTTCAGCTTCACGTTGCCGTTGATCACAACTACCGAATCCGTGTTGCGACGTGCTTCCGATCCATTGGCGATATTATTGGTGTTGGAATAGATCTTTGCATTCTCCAGCGTCGATCCATCCTTTAAAATCAGCTTGCCGTTGATAGACGCACCGTTGAGGAATTCGCCGCCGCCGTAATCATTGTAGTTCATGGAGAACGTCCCGCCGTTTTCTACTTCAACAGCCCCCTGGATCACCGAATCCCGAAGGGTTAGCTTTGCACCATCCTGTACAACGATTTTCACGCTGCTTAACATGTCCATGTTGACCAGCGTCAGATCGCATCCTTTTGGCAGGATCAGTGTTTGCGGCTGCAAAGTGCCCTCCGGCACAGCATAGCCCAGTTTGCCGTAAGTTCCGCTGGTGTGTGAGCCGTACCACGCTTTTACATCCGCCGGAACTACTACCGTCTGATACCCGGAAGGCAGAGTGAAATTTTTGATGGCCCATGGCTCCATATCATACATATATTTTCCGTCTGCTGTTTTCGTACAGTTGGCAAGCGTCAGCTGATCCTGCAAAGTTTCCTCCCCGCTGTAAATGCGGAACGGCAGGGTATTGCTCGTTGCCGTCCGGCCCAGCTCGTCGGTGATCGTTACACTGATATCGTAGATGCCGGGCTTTGCAGGAGTGCCTGCTAATGTGATCGAACCGTCGTGGATGGAGTACACGCCAGCCATCCCTGAATCATTGCCCTTTGCAGGATCTGTGCGGTTTGCGATATTGACCGAGGAACCTTTAGAAATCACGCGGATATCGCTTTCACTCAAAAGCTTCCAGTCGCTGCTCTGTGGATCCTGGCCTTTCTTTACCAAGGCGACTTCCACGCTGGCATCGCTGTTCTTATTCTGTGTCACATTGGTGGACGCCCCGCTGATGGCGTCATAGCCTTTCTGGTTCACCAGTGCCGATTCAAAACTGCCGACAAGGCGAACGTGGAGCTGCATGTCATCTCCGGGAGTTGAATCGGAGGAGACGGTCAGCTTGTCATCTTTGATGGAGACCTTAAAGGTCAGTGTTTTGTATCCGTTGGCCGTGATGGTGATCACATCTCCGCTTTTTAATGCGGCAGTCTGACCGTAACTTTTCTGTGCAAATTCCAGGGCACTGTCATTGATGCGATATTTTCCGCCCATATACGGTGTGAAGTTGTAAGGCTCCCAGGCAGTATCGTTGACGGAGATCTGCTTGACAGAATTTAAATAGTCGGGATCCTGAAAGCGGAACTGCCATAAACCGTTGAAAGAGTCTTTCGTGACTGAGATATCACCGATCGAGATCTCTTTTTCTGCATCGGCAGCTTTTTTTTCAAACACAGCATTTATCGTCACGTCGGAAGCAGGCATCTGAAACTTGGAATCCGTGATGGAAATATTTTTTCCGCTGCTGTCCGCAGCTGTGAGCGACTTCAGCGAATAGCCGATATCCGGTACTGCTGTGATCGTGACCGTGTCCCCTTTTTTGGCGGATGTCGGGTCGACAGTCACGGTGCCGTGTGTTGTGGCTGCCGTCGTGATCTTGTATGTCTGTGCAGTTTCAGCTGTCACGACCGTTGCTGTATGGTTTGACTTGTTCAGCGTCAGCGTCAGATCTTTGTAGCCGTCTGCAGAGATGATGCAGGTAGCTGTGGTATCGGTGAAGCCTTCCCCGATGAGGATCTGCTTGTCGGAATTTACATAATAGCTTTTGTTGTTCCAGACGCTGGAAGACGTGTTTCCTTTTGTCCAGGATTCTCCGGCAACGGTCACGCTGGTTATTTTTGATATCCACTCGGCGTCGGTACTGGTATCAAAGCTGAGCCTGAAATCATAACCGAAGTTTGCGCTGCATGATTTGAGTGCTGGCGGTGATTTTTCCGCTGCGGCAGCAGGAGCTGCCCCCATTGCGGTCCCTGTGATCAGCATCATGGCTGACAGCAGGAACGCCATAAATTTGTGTTTCCTTTTTTTCAACATTAATCTCCTCTCTGTGAAATGGTTCTACAAAAGTTAATGAAAACTAACTAAGTTAGTCGTAAATAACATCAGCATAACATGCCCGGGAGTTAGCGTCAACTAATATCTGAAAATCGATTCGGGGATACTACAGAAACTAAGGGCAAAACATTTGTTCTTGAACGTGCGTTCGCAAAGTGATATAATAGTTTCACAGTAAGCGGGGCCGGAGACCTAGTGAAGCGGCTTTTGAATGGAGGGGATGAAAATGCAGACTCTTATGGAAAAACTTCAGATACTGGCAGACAGTGCCAAGTACGACGTGTCCTGTTCCAGCAGTGGATCCCACAGGAAGAATACAGGAAATATCGGCAACGCTCATACGGCGGGGATCTGCCATTCCTGGAGTGCGGATGGCAGGTGCATTTCCCTGCTGAAGGTATTGTTTTCCAATAAGTGTGTCTATAACTGCGAATACTGTGTCAATCGGCGCAGCAATGATTTCCCGCGGGCGTCTTTCGAGCCGGACGAACTGGCGCGACTGACCATAGAGTTCTACAGGCGCAATTATATAGAAGGATTGTTTCTCAGTTCGGCGGTAGAAGTATCCCCGGATCACACGGCAGAGCGGATTTTAGAGTCTTTGCAGCTTTTGCGGTACAAATACGGTTTCAGTGGCTATATTCATGCAAAGATCATCCCTGGCGTGTCGCAGGAACTGCTCCATGAGATCGGACTGGTTGCTGATCGCCTCAGCGTCAACATCGAGATGCCCACGGCCAGGAGTTTGCAGGCTTTTGCGCCTCAGAAGAAACCGAAGGAGATCTTTACGCCCATGCGTCAGATCACTAATTCTCTTATCGAGAGGAACTCTCTCAAAGGCCCCGGCAATATGTTTCGCGGCATCGCCGTCAATGCGCCGGAGCATTATTTAAAGGGGTTTTCACGTGAGATCGAAGAGAAAGACAAGGCAGGTAGTTCTTGGGCAGACAGCGATACACAAGACTCTATTACCGCAGTGTCTTCTGCGTGGCCACTTTCCCGTAACCGCCGCAGGCAGGGTGAAGACTTCGCTCCGGCAGGGCAGACCACTCAGATGATCATCGGTGCGGGAGGCGAGACTGACCAGAGCATCCTTAACACCAGCGAAAGTCTCTACCGGACATTTAAAATGAAGCGAGTGTATTATTCTGCTTATGTGCCGGTGGTGGATTCTCCCATGCTCCCGACCAGGAAGACGGCGCCGCCGCTGGCCCGTGAACATCGGATCTATCAGGCCGACTGGCTCCTGCGGTTCTATGGATTTTCTGTAAAAGAATTGTTTACGGAGACCTCGCAGAACCTGGATCCCGATCTTGATCCTAAAGTCACGTGGGCACTGCGAAACCTGGATCAGTTCCCTGTGGAAGTCAACCGGGCTTCTTATGATACCTTGATGCGGATCCCTGGGATCGGTGCAGTATCCGCCCGCAGGATCGTTCGTCAGCGCAGGCTATCCGCCGTCAAATTCGACGACTTGAAGAAGATGGGCGTCGTCCTGAAACGCGCCAAATATTTCCTTACTTGCAGCGGCAGATACTACGGTGAAAAACGCTTCGAGCCAGAGGTCATCCGTAACGCTATTCTCCAGATGGAAAACGGATTGCAGATGTCCCTCTTTGACGACCAGTGGAATCGGCTGGAAGAAGGTCCCCGACAGGAAAAGCTATCAGCTGCGGGACTGCTGTAAGGAGGCTGGACATGGATAGAACAGTAAATGTAATAGAAAACCTTGATGGAAAGAAAACCGTAATAATACAAGATATAAGATTCAGGGGAAAAAGGAATATAAATTGGACTGATGTAGAACGGTACTTAGTTGAATTTATTGGAGATATATATTATATTGCCGAAAACAATAACGAGGAGATTTACATTGGTCGTGATTTGCCATCCGAGTATACAGGTTCAATGTCTTTCATGCAAGTTTACTTATCAGGCATGCGGCGGATGGAAGAAAATATCTTTATGATATTATAGAAATAAAAAAAGAAACAGGCAAATGCTGTCAGGAGTAACTCCTTACCCGCTTCGAAACCTATTCCTTATAAAGTATTGTAAGTGAACTTTTTCCTCTTGTCAATGTAAATATTTGAGCATGTTATTCAAATTGCTGTAAGGAGGCCGGCCATGCAGGACTATTTATACGATGGGACCTTCGAAGGGTTCCTCACATGTGTATACCACCATTACTATACAGAACAGGCGGCCGGGATCTGTTTAAAAGCAGAATACCAGTCTTCCTTGCTGGGCGGTTTTCAGGAAGTTCACACGGATCTTGAAAAAGCTGATCGGGTCTACCAGGCGATCCGGAGAAAGATTTCTTATATGGATCTGCGGAGGATCTATAAATGCTTTCTTTCTACCGTACCTGACAAGGAAATGATACTGCTGCGCTATATCGTTCTTGGGTTTCACATCGGATCGGGAATATCGAAACTTCACGGAAATCCGGATGTGTTTGCAGCACAGGAAATCGAGAAAAAGATCAATGTGGAAGCAGAGCGAATGCGCCAGTTCGTGCGATTCTCTGTTATGCAGGGTGATATCCTGTATGCCAGGATCGAGCCGGATCACGACGTGCTGGAACTGATCGGTGATCATTTCAGCGACAGATTCAGAAGCGACCCCTTTCTCATTCACGACGTGCGCCGTGGTAAAGCAATGGCAGGTTACCAGGGCAAATGGTACATCACCAGTTTTGCAGAAAACGATGTTCCAGAAGAGTCAGAAGAAGAAAAAGAATACCAGGCTCTCTGGCAGAAATACTTCGACCATATCGCCATCAAAGAACGAAAAAATTCAAACTGCCAGCGAAACTTCATGCCGCTGCGTTACCGTAAACATCTGACGGAATGTCAGATGAGATGAGTCATATTAGAAGGGGGAAATAATGGATAAAAAAAGAAACGAGCACCCCGCTTGAGCCATAGCTGTACGGTAACAAACCCATTTCTTATTCATTATTTTATACCCGAATGCCATACGAGTCAATAAAAAGATCCTGCGGGGTGTATTGAATTTCCTCGCGGAGAGATATATACTGAAATCATCAATAGTATGAATACTTAGATTCAATGTGTGATAATTCACCAGTCAGGAGGTACAAAATGAAGTACGAAATCAAAGGCGATTCTCTGCCGATCGTAATCTGTCAGCTGGAAGCGGGAGAGCAGATGCTGACAGAAGGCGGTGGCATGTCCTGGATGTCTCCCAACATGCAGATGGAGACGACCAGCAACGGTGGTGTCGGAAAGGCATTAGGGCGTATGTTTGCCGGTGAAAAGCTGTTCCAGAATGTTTACACGGCGCAGGGTGGCCCGGGCATGATCGCATTCGCATCCAGCTTCCCGGGATCCATCAAGGCATTCCAGATCACTCCGGGAAACGATATGATCTGTCAGAAAAGCGCATTCCTGGCAGGCGAGATGGGCGTGCA
>JABLTL010099415.1_pt1 | contig 22790 bp, 23 predicted proteins | sample 7160151 | NCBI WGS metagenome assembly JABLTL01 (sample SAMN14651223, study PRJNA627086) | human gut metagenome | isolation source: feces | host: Homo sapiens
CAGTTAGAGGAACTGATTCTTGACCGTGATACAACAACAGTTAAAATGAATATGGCAAATAAGTTTGCCCAGATTATTTACGAAGGAAAATGGTTTACACCGCTTCGTGAAGCTGTTCAGGCATTTATTGAAAAGACACAGGAAAATGTAACAGGCGAAGTTAAGTTTAAGCTGTACAAAGGCAACATCATCAAAGCCGGTACAACTTCTCCATATTCACTCTACAACGAATCTATCGCTTCCTTTAAGACCGGTGACCTTTATGACCACCATGATGCAGACGGTTTCATTAATCTGTTTGGTCTTTCATTAAAGGTTCGTGCAATGAAGGAACAGGAATTAAGCAAGAAGAATAATAAGTAATTTATATAACATAAAAAAAGGGACAGCCGGTAAAACATTTAAACCGGACTGTCCCATTTTTATGCCATCAGTCAATTTCCTTTTTATTTAAAATCCGTACACTGGCAAAGTAAGATACCAGCATAACTGCCAGCGCTGCGACGGCTGCCAATATCGTCCATGTACCCTGCGAATACCGTTCTATTTTCTGTCCAATCCACGACAAATCCACATTCCACTTTTCTGTGAGATTTTTAACAATGTACAATCCGCCAAATACTGCGCCATAAGCTCCCAGCAGCATCATTCTGCCCTTTTCTGCGCCAAACCGTAACTGAAACGGCACCATTAAAGAAAATAAAATAAGTGCCAGCGGCATCATAATGAGAATGATAAAAAGCTGCTCTGCCATAAGCTGACTGCCTCTTACAACACTTACAAGATAGACAAGTACCGTTACGACACATACTGCTGCTGCACTTCCTGCCACTGCCAGACCATATTTTTCCAAAACATATTCCTTTCTGCTGACCGGCAGTGTAAATAAGAATACCGTTCCATGGTCTGCTTCATCACAACCGATAGTGCTTGTTGCCGCCATTGTTACAACAAATACCATATATCCTGCCATAAATCCAATCATTTCTGTACCGTCCTGTATATTAAACAGTACAACTGCTGTCACTATACCAACAAGCATAAACAGCTTCTTCTGTGCTTTTAACAGCTTTAAATCTTTAATAAAAAGTCCTAACATTGTTCATCACCTCCGCTAAGCATTGTCACAATCTCATCAATCGCAGCTTTTTCTATGATTATCTGCGGATAGTTTTCTATATAAAACGCATTTTCATTTGTAAGACAGGCATATCCGTAATTTTCTTTCTGCACTTTTAAAATAAAACTTTTATCCAGCTTCTCATACTGTGCTTCATCTACTTTTAAAACAACATATTGGTCAAGCAGGACATCTGTTTCTTCATGAAAAATGATTTTTCCGTCCTTTAACATATAAAAATCATCACACAATGATTCTAAATCACTTGAAATATGAGAACTGATAAGAACAGCACGTTCTTCATCTTCTGCCATATAATCCCGTATTAAATCCAGTACCTCATTTCTTGCAACCACGTCCAGCCCGGCTGTCGGTTCGTCAAGCAGCAACAGTTTTGCCTGATGTGAAATTGCAATCAAAACCTTTAATTTCGCTTTCATGCCTGTTGAAAAATCCTTCAATTTCTTTTTATAAGGCAGACCGAAAATTTCCACCTGTTTCATAAAAAAATTCTTATTAAAATCATCATACAGTTTTTCCAGTACAGAAATAATATCCTGAATCGTCAGATTTCCACTAAACCCGGAATCGGATAATGCAGCCCCCAGTTTTTGTTTATCCTTCGCTGTTATTTCCTGACTGTCTTTTCCTAATACAGTAATTTTCCCGCTATCCGGTCTAATCAGTCCCAGTACTGCATGGAAAATTGTACTTTTGCCTGCTCCGTTTTTCCCCACAAGCCCTGTAATCTGTCCCGGCAGAACTTCCAACGAACAATCAAGGGAAAATGTATTATAATTTTTCACTAGATGGTCAATTTTTAACATCGGCTATCCCTCCAATATTAATTCTAATAAATTCTTTAGTTCTTCATCACTGATGCCGCATCTTCTGGCTTTAAAAACTGCTTTTTCTAAATCCGCTTCAATTTCTTTTTTCTGTTCTTCAAGCAAAAGCTCTGTATTTGCAGCCGTGATGTATGTTCCTTTTCCATGTATTGTAATTGCAAATCCTTCTTCTTCCAGAGCATCATATGCTTTTTTTACCGTCAACGCACTGATTTTAAGGTCTTTTGCCAGCATACGCACAGAAGGAAGATTCTCATCTTCTTTAAGTTCTCCTTTGCGAATCTGTGTCTTAACCGCATCTACAATTTGCTCATAAATCGGCACCATAGATGAATGATTGATAATAATATTCAATCTCACTTCCTCCTTTCTGTATAAACAGTGTATAACAGTATACAACTGTTGTCAAGTGTTATATACTGTTTATTCCTATTTTTCTTTAAATGAAGTGGCAATTTCCTATAACGCAAAAAAATCTCCTAAATGCCAAGACACATTTTGCCCTGCCTTTAGGAGATTTATTTTTATATTCAACGTTTTTTCTGACCAGACCCGCTGTCGCTACTCCATATCCATATTGGCAAGCTGCCGGATTTGATCACGCCTGCCATAGATAACCGCTGTCACCTGAACTCTGCTGTTATCATCATCTACCCAATAATAAATCAGGAAATTCTGAACTACCATCTTGCGTATTCCTTCAGTTCTCCAAGGTTCTTCCTCTATCAGCGCATACTTCTTCGGTAAACTTGACAGTTTCAAAATCTCTGCTTTAAACCTATCAAGCAGATTATCCGCTGCAGCCGGTGACATCAGATCATATGAAATATAATGAACAATTTCTTTCATTTGCTCTAACGCCTGTCTTGTTACCCTTACCTCATACTCGTCCATACCTTACATCTCCGCTTTTAATTGCTCGAAAGCCTCATCGACAGATACAGAATCATTTCTTTTTGCCTGCGAAAGTCCCGTCTGCATCATGGTATCAAATTCAGCTTTTGTTATAGAATCTCTTGTAGCAAACTTATCGGGAATATCTAATGAAAATGGTACACCGTCACGCATAATAACCTGTCTGTAAGTCATATCTATAAATACAGATACAGGAATTCCAAGTCTGTCAAGAATAGCTTCTGCCTGCTCTTTTATATTCGGTTGAATACGTGCTGTTACATTTGCTGTTTTTACTGCCATAGTATGCACCTCCTTGTTTTTTATAGTGTACCACCATGTATAGCTTTTTACAACACAAATATATTTCTATTCCAAAAAGCTATTAATAAGGTTAAGGGAAAAGTACCTAAAATTTATAAAAGCTCATTTTCAATATTGGTCAATTAATTTTTATTGTATAGGAATATTTTTCACTTTAAAATATTTCCATAACTTTCTTCAACTTCGCTATAACTCTTTACTCATCCTTGTTACAATTGTTTCAATATTATCAATACAATTCTGTCTATATTCTTCTCTTACCGTAACTCTCTTTCCCATTAATTCCAAACGTCCTGATTTCAATTTTCGTAAAGGACAACCTCTTGCAGCCGAAACAACTCCCGTTGTCTGAAAGTCTCTTACATCAATAATTCCCATATCTAATGTTTTAAATGCAAACATATCTGTATACGTCTTCAATAGAGATAAAACATCTTTATCAATTTCCTGTAACACTGTCGCATATGCAGAAGCCGCTCCCATATATTGAGTTAATCTATTCTTTAATATCATATAAACTTTTGGTAATGGCATATCTACTTCTTTTAATTTTTCTGCAAAAGCATATTTACTATATATTTCAGAAGGTAATTTTAATCCATAAACCAACGAAAAAGCATTTTGAATGGCTCTACGTGATGAATCATCAGCCATCACTGGTAACACCATTTTTGTTGAAGTCGCAATTGCTATTTGCGTATACATTGAAAAACTTGGATTTGCGTCTAAAAATACCATATCGTAATCTTTCTCGATTGGCTGTATGAAATCGTTTAACCAATTTATAATTGCAACCCATGTATTAGTTCCTGGTATTTGATTATTCGCTAATGTGGAAATAGCATTTGATTGTAATTCCAACATAGCATCTCCACAAAGCAAATCGATATTATCTTGTATATACTGATTATATTCATGCGGTTTTGTTAAATAATCTCTAGGATTAAACAAAGGCACACTATAAGGAGATGGCAAACGCAATTGAAAATATCCACCAATTGTTGCTCTTTGGATTGTACCTTGCCTCATTAATAAAACTTCACTACCTCCTTGATTTAACCCTCCCAATAAAAGTTCAGATAAATTTGCTTAAGGACAAACATCTATAGCTAATATTTTCTTTTCAGGATTTTGAAAAGCATATTCATTAATTATCTGAAATGTTAATGTAGTTTTGCCAGTTCCGCCTTTATTATTCCAAAATATAACTCTTTCCATTTTCAACCTCCAAATAGCATTTATAAATTTACTCAAATTATAAGTTACGTACTTTTATACTTTTGTCAAGTACTGTTTGTACTTTTATTATGTACTTTTTGTACTTATATCATATTTATTATTATTATAAAATAACCATATATCCATAATAATAGCCAATATGCATCTTAAATTAATTCTCACCTCATATATCTACTTTTGCAATAAAAAAGCTACCCTCCTCAAATCCACTTTAAGGAAGATAGCTAATACCTTTTATAAATTTCTTTCCTGTTACATTCCCCGGAAGCGCTGATACCGCTGTTCTGCCAGTTCTTCACCGCCCATCTGCTGATATTTCACCAGAAATCCTGCAATTTTACGTTTCATATATAAAGTAACACGATTCATATTGTCACTGCTGACAACCGGAAATTCCGGCAGAATCTGTTCGATAATGCCCAGTTCCTTTAAATCCTGTGCTGTCAGTTTCATTACCTGCGCCGCTTTTTCTGCTTTGGATGCGTCCTTCCACAAAATTGATGCAAAGCCCTCCGGTGAGAGAATTGAATACACCGAATTTTCCAGCATCCAGACTTCATTTCCCGCTGCAAGCGCCAGCGCACCGCCGCTTCCGCCTTCGCCAATGACAATCGAAAGCACCGGCACTTTTAAATCTGCCATTTCAAACAGATTTTTTGCAATCGCTTCACCCTGTCCGCGTTCTTCCGCACCGATGCCACAGTATGCACCCGGTGTATCCACAAGGCACAATACCGGACGGTGAAATTTTTCTGCCTGTTTCATCAGACGCAGTGCTTTACGGTATCCTTCCGGATACGGCATTCCGAAATTACGCACAATATTCTCTTTTGTCGTTGCACCTTTCTGCTGTCCAATCACCGTCACCGGCTGTTTTCCAAAAAACGCGATACCACCTACAACCGCGCCGTCATCACGGTACGCCCTGTCACCATGCAGTTCATAAAAATCTTTGGTGAGATAGCCGATATAGTCAAGCGCCGACGGACGTTTGCTGCTTCTTGCAATCTGCACCTTTTCCCATGCCGACAACTGCTTCTTTTCATTTTTTGCCGCCAACAGTGCTTCTTCTTTTTTAATATCAATTTTTTTTGCATATATGTCATCTAAATACTGCTGATAGCGGCTCATTGTTTCTGCCTGTGGCTTTTTATGCAGCCGCAGCAGTGTCGATAAGGTCTGCTTTAAAAATCTGCGTTCCACGATATTATCAATCAATCCATGTTCCAGTAAAAATTCCGCCCGCTGAAATCCTTCCGGCAGTTCTTCCCCTATGGTCTGTCTGATAACACGCGGTCCTGCAAATCCGACCAGCGCCTGCGGTTCTGCAAGAATAATATCACCCAGCATGGCAAAGCTTGCCGTCACGCCGCCGGTTGTCGGATTGGTAAGCACGGTAATATAAAGTCCGCCTGCCGCATCAAATTTTTTCAGCGCAGCCGCCGTCTTTTCCATTTGCATGAGTGATACAATGCCCTCCTGCATTCTCGCGCCCCCGGAACAGGTAAATATTATCAGCGGAAGCTTTTCTACCGTTGCCCGCTCAATTGCCCTTGTCAGCTTCTCCCCCACGGCATATCCCATGCTTCCCATAAGAAATCGTGTATCGCACACTCCGACTGCCGCTTCCATGCCGTCTATTTTTCCTTTTCCGGTAATCACTGCTTCATTTAAACCGGTGTCTCTCTGTAAATCCCCAAGTTTTTCTTCATATCCTTTAAAATGACAGGGATTGCCGCCGGTAAATTCTTCGTCCCATTCTTCAAATGTCTGTGCATCAAACACCATTTTTATCCGCTCATACGCGCCTATTTTCATATAATGTCCGCATTTCGGGCAGACATAAGCATTCTGCGTAAAATCTTCCGTCAGAATCATTTCATGACAGCTTTCGCATTTTGTATACAATCCGTCCGGGACATTCGGCGCTTCCGCCTGATTCTGATGCCGCACCGGCTGATTTTCCTTTTTAAATAATCCTTTTAAATGCACACTCTATCCCTGCCTTTTATTTTAAAATTAATCCCGTTTTAAGCGGTTTCTTCAAAATTTTTCTCAATAAAATCTGTATGAACCGCACCGCTTTCAAATTCCTTATTTTTTAAAATCTCATACTGAAAGTCCAGATTGGTCGTTACACCTTCAATAATAACTTCCCCTAAAGTACTTCTCATCTTTTTCAATGCTGATTCACGGTCTTTATCATATACCATTACTTTCATAATCATCGAATCATAATACGGTGGTATTATATAGCCCGGATAAACTGCCGTATCAATCCGCACACCATTTCCGCCGGGAATATGCAGTTCCTGAATCGTACCCGGACACGGCGCAAAATTTTTTTCCGGATTTTCGGCATTAATCCGTACTTCCATTGCATGACCCGTCAGATGAATATCACTTTGACGCAGTCCGAGTTTCTCTCCCGCAGCAATCCGTATCTGCTCTTTTACAAGGTCAATGCCTGTGACAAGCTCTGTCACCCCATGCTCCACCTGAATCCGCGTGTTGATTTCCATAAAATAAAACTGTCTGTGGCTGTCTAAAAGAAATTCCACCGTCCCGGCATTGCGGTATCCGACTGCTTTTGCCGCCCGAACCGCCATTGCTCCCATTTGTTCCCGCAAATTCTCGTCCAGCGCTGTACACGGTGATTCCTCAATCATTTTCTGATGTCTGCGCTGTACCGAACAGTCGCGTTCACCCAAATGAATCGTATTGCCCTCATTATCCGCCAGTATCTGAAACTCGATATGTTTTGGATGTTCAATATATTTTTCAATATACATGGAATTGTCGCCAAAACCATTTTCGGCTTCACGCTGTGCATTTTGAAAATTTTTCTCGAAATCTGTACTGTTTTGCACCACACGCATACCTTTTCCACCACCGCCAAGCGCCGCTTTTATCATGACCGGATAACCGATTTCATCTGCAAATTTCCTGCCTGCTTCCGCCGTAAAAATGGGTTCTTTCGTACCCGGAATGACTGGAACACCCGCCCGCACCATTGCATTTCTGGCTTCCGATTTATTTCCGGTTTCTTCGATTGTCCTTGCAGACGGACCGATAAATGCAATGTTACATTTTTCACAAAGTGCAGCGAATTTGCTGTTTTCAGATAAAAAACCAAAACCCGGATGAATAGCATCAGCTCCCGATGCAATCGTTGCGCTTAAAATGCGTTCCATATTCAGATAACTGTCCTTTGCTTCTGCCTTTCCGATACAAATACTTTCATCGGCAAGCTGGGTATGCAGTGCGTCGGCATCCGCCTGTGAATACACGGCAACCGTTTTGATGCCCATTTCACGGCATGCCCGGATAATGCGCACCGCAATCTCCCCTCTGTTTGCAATCAATAACTTCTGAAACATTTCTTCTTTCCTTTCCGCAGACATTTTTACATGTTTAGCCAATCATAAAGGTCAATTCCGCGGTAAGTGCAGTTTCTCCATCTACGCTTGCCGTCACTTTTCCGATTCCGACAGGACCTTTGCTTTTAATAATTTCACATTCCATTTTCAGCTTGTCGCCCGGCACAACCTTTCTTTTAAAACGTGCGTTATTTACTGCGCCAAAGTATGCTGTCTTTCCTTTATTCTTTTCCAGTGACAGAATTGCCACCGCTCCGACCTGTGCGCAGGCTTCTATCTGTAAGACACCTGGCATCACCGGTTCTCCCGGAAAATGTCCCGCAAAATACGGTTCATCGTATGTCACACACTTATATCCGACTGCCCGCTGTCCCGGCTCACACTCCGTCACCGTATCCACCAGCAGAAACGGATGTCTGTGTGGAATAATCTCCATAATTTCCTTTGTTGTAAGCATATTTTTCTCCATTCCACAGATGATTTCTCATCTACTATTCGGATTGTTTACTTTCACCCGGAAGCAAACAACCATGTGAAAATGCTTTGATTTATGGCATTTTCACACTCCTACAATAAACAGCGGCTGTCCAAACTCGACCATTTCACCGTTTTCAACCAGCACTTCTTTGACAATTCCGTCACACTCGCTTTCAATTTCATTCATCAGCTTCATTGCTTCGATAACACCGAGTGTCTGTCCTTTTTTTACGGTATCGCCCACTGTAACAAATGGTTCGTCTTCCGGGGACGGCGCACTGTAGAAAATGCCGACCAGCGGCGAAGCAACAACTGTACCCTCTGTCTGCTTTTCATTTTTTTGCGTATCGGTCTGATATTCACCGCCCGCCGCCGTAAAGCTGTATCCGTCCATGGCTGCCGGATTTCCTGTCGTCATGCTCTGCGTTCTTTCCTCGGAAACACCGGACCGGTTTCCTGCCTGTGATGCCTGCATACAGCCGGACTGTATACCCGGCTCGCCTGTCTGCTGTACCTGATTGAATTCTTTTACGCGTTCTGCGGTAAGCGTAAGCTTCGTTTCTCCTTCTTCCAGTGAAAAACCTGTCAGCGCGCTTTTCGACACGGCATCTATCAGTTTTAAAATCTGCTCTAATTCCATAACTGCCTCATTTCTTTTATGAAAACTTTTTCACAAGAAGCGTTGCATTGTGTCCGCCAAATCCAAGGGAATTGGACAGCACCGTCTTCACCTCTGTTTCAATGCCTTTTCCTTTAATATACTGCAAATCCATTTCGTCTTCTGTTTCCGTAAGCCCCACGTTCGGATGCAGATACCCATCTGTTACCGACTTGATACAGGCAATCAGCTCTACCGCACCTGCCGCACCCAGAAGGTGTCCGACCATGGATTTGGTGGAGCTGACCGGTACATTTTCTGCCGCTTCGCCAAATGCCAGCTTAATTGCCCTCGTTTCAAACAAATCGTTGTGATGTGTACCGGTTCCGTGTGCATTGATATAATCCACTTCCTGCGGTAATACGCCTGCTTCCTGCATGGCATTTGTCATGGCACGTGCCGCGCCGCTTCCGTCTTCCGCCGGAGAGGTGATATGATACGCATCACTTGAACAGCCGTATCCGGCAATTTCCGCATATATATGCGCGCCGCGCTTCTTGGCATGTTCTAAGGATTCCAGTACCAGAACACCCGCACCTTCTCCCATAACAAATCCGTTTCTGTTCTTATCAAACGGCAGAGATGCCCTAAGCGGGTCTGTGCTTGTAGAAAGTGCCGTAAGTGCCGTAAATCCTCCGATTCCAATCGGTGTAATACTGCTTTCCGTACCACCGCAGACCATAACATCTGCATCACCGCACTGGATAGAGCGGTATGCCTCCCCGATAGAATTTGTTCCTGTCGCACAGGCCGTTACCACATTGATGTTTTTTCCTTTTAATCCGTATGCAATGGATACATTTCCTGCCGCCATATTGGTAATCATAAGCGGAACTAACAGTGGATTAATCCTTCCCGGTCCACGCTCCAGCAGCTTTTTATGCTCACGCTCCATGGCATCTAAGCTGCCGATTCCGGAACCGATAGACGTTCCAACGCGGTATGCGTCTTCTTTTTCCATATCCAGTCCGGCATCTTTAATTGCCTGTCCTGCCGCCGCTACCGCATACTGACTGAACAATTCCATACGTTTTGCCTGTTTAAAATCCATATATGCCTGTGCATCAAAGCCTTTTACTTCTGCTGCAAGCTTTACCTTAAAATCCGTTGTATCAAATTTTGTAATTGCACCGATACCGACTTTTTGTGCTTTTACGTTTTCCCAGAATTCCTCTACGGTCAAACCAATCGGTGTAATTGCACCCATTCCCGTCACAACTACTCTGCTTTTCTGCATTTCTTCCTCCAATCTGCTCATCTGCCCCTCAAAACTGCTTTGCTTTCGTTTAGAAATAATATCACCTATACCATGCCGCCGTTGACTGACAGCACCTGTCCGGTAATATACGATGCCTTATCCGAAGCCAGAAATACCGCTGCCTGTGCTATATCCTGCGCCGTTCCCATGCGTTTTAAAGGAATTGATGACTGTACGCTTTCCTTTACACTGTCAGAAAGCACAGCTGTCATATCTGTGTCAATATACCCCGGTGCAATCGCATTGACTGTAATCTGTCTGGATGCCAGTTCTTTTGCCGCAGATTTTGTAAGCCCGATAACACCGGCTTTGGATGCCGCGTAATTTGCCTGTCCTGCATTTCCTGTCAGACCGACAACCGATGCCAGATTGATAATCCTGCCGCTTCTTTGCTTTATCATATATTTTGCTGCGTGGCGGATACAGTGAAATGTTCCTCCAAGATTGACTGCAAGCACCTGTTTAAAATCCTGTTCTGACATTCTAAGAAGCAGTCCGTCCTTTGTTATTCCTGCATTATTTACTAAAATGTCGATTTTTTCATATTTTTGTACGACATATTTTATCATTTCCTCGACAGCCGCAAAGTCTGACACATCACACTGATATTTTTCTGCACTGCCGCCATCCTTTAAGATACTGTCTACCGTGTCCTGTGCCGCCTGCGCATTTCCTGCATAATTTACAATCACAGTTGCACCTTCTTTGGCAAGGCTTTTCGCAATCGCACTACCGATTCCCCTGCCTGCGCCTGTTACCAGCGCAATTTGTCCGTTCATTTCCTGCATGATGCCCTCCTGACTATTCTGTGATAAGCTGTGATAAATCTTCTTCCTTTTCAATATTGATACAGGTGATTCCTTCACACTGCATTTCCTTTGCCGTCTTTTTTACAAATCCGGTTAGTGTTCTTCCCGGTCCGATTTCTATAAATGTGTCAAAACCGTCCGTGATTAACTTACGTAACGTCTGTTCAAAGCGTACCGGTGAATAAACCTGCTTTCTTAACAGTTCCGGAATTTCTTTGCTGTCTGTTACATATTCCGCCGTCAGATTGGCAATATAAGGTATCCTGATTTTGTTAAATGAAATCTTTTCGAGTTCTTTTTGAAGCTGTTCTCCCGCGCCGTAAAGCAACGGGGAATGAAACGGTCCGCTGACCCTTAACGGCACCACTCTTTTTGCGCCTGCCTGCTTTAAAACTTCTGCCGCCCGTTCCACTTCGCCTTTTTCGCCGGAAATGACAATCTGCCCTGGACAATTATAATTGGCAATGCCGATTTTTGCAGTGTCCAGTGATGTTTTTAGTACTTCTTCCGTCTGTTTGGCACTAAGTCCCAACACTGCCGCCATACTGCCCTGACCTTCCGGTACTGCCTGTTCCATATAAATGCCGCGTCTGCGGATTACGTAACAGCCGTCCTTAAAAGGCAAAGCCCCTGCTGCTGTCAGTGCTGCATATTCTCCCAGTGAAAGTCCTGCCGCCGCTTCGTACGGAATCCCTTTTTCCTGTAAAACGTTCAGTATCGCACATTCTGTTGTATACATGGCAATCTGCGTGTATTCGGTCTGATTTAAAGCTTCATTTTCTTCAAAACAAAGTGACGCAACATCAATGCCTGTCACTTCCTGTGCCGTTTTAAAATATTGTCTGACAGCATCATATTTTTCATAAAAAGAACGTCCCATTCCGACATTCTGTGCGCCCTGTCCCGGAAAGAGAAATGCTGTTTTACGCATGTTCTGCCTCATTTCCGCACGAATCTTCCGCAAAGATACTGCATTTTTTTATCGTTTCTTTTGCTTCCTGCACAATTTCCTGAATAATTTCTGCACAGGTCTGTTCTTTTTTTATCATGCCTGCAATCTGACCAGCCATGACCGTTCCCATGGCAACATCACCGTCTACAACAGCTTTGCGCAGTGCACCCAGTGTCAGGTGTTCCAATTCTTCAAAGGATACATTGTTTTTTTCCATTTCAAGATACTGGCGTGTCATTGTATTTCTAAGGGAGCGCACCGGATGTCCCGTGCTTCTTCCCGTAACAACGGAATCAATATCCTTTGCGCCAATCACACGGTCTTTGTACGCCTGACTGACGGTGGATTCCTTTGCAACGATAAAACGCGTTCCTAGCTGTACCGCTTCCGCACCCAGCATCAATGCCGCTGCCATGCCTCTGCCGTCACCAATGCCGCCTGCACCGATAACCGGAACCGATACCGCATCGACAACCTGTGGGAGCAGGGACATTGTTGTCTGCTCACCGATATGACCGCCGGACTCCATGCCCTCTGCAACAATCGCATCTGCGCCCGCACGTTCCATCATTCTTGCCATTGCAACAGAAGCAACCACAGGAATCACACGAATTCCCGCTTCTTTCCACTGTTTCATGTATTTTGCAGGATTACCGGCTCCTGTCGTTACGGCTTTTACACCTTCTTCGGCTACAACCTGTGCCACTTCGTCTACATGCTCACTTAACAGCATAACATTCACGCCGATTGGCTTATCTGTAATCTCTTTTGCGCTGCGGATTTCACTCCGTACCCATTCTGCCGGTGCATTTGCCGCCCCGATAAATCCGATGCCGCCCGCTTTTGAAACATTTGCCGCAAGCGCCGCATTTGCGACCCATGCCATACCACCCTGAATGACCGGGTATTCAATTTCAAGCAGTTTTGTAATTCTTGTCTGCATATTTTCTCATCTCCGAACATCTTTATAAACGTTGTCTGCCTTTTTACCTCACTGCTTTTTAAGCTTCTACACCGTGATTTTTTAAATAATCACAGACATCCTGTACCGTTAATAACTTTTCAAGTTCTTCTGACGGAATTTCTACGGAATATTCGTCTTCCAGTGCCATTACCAGTTCAAATAAATCCAGTGAATCTGCATTTAAGTCTTCCTTGAAGCGTGATTCCGGCTTTACATCCTCTGCGTTTACATTTAACTGTCCTGCGATAATTTCTTTCATTTTTTCTAACATCTTTTTAATCTCCATTCTACTACAATATATTTTTGATATTCTCTTGTAATCTACGCATATTCTGCCTGTCATTTGTGCCATTCCAGCAATGCACTGCCCCAGCTTAATCCGCCGCCAAAGCCGGACAGGATCAACACATCGCCCGGTATCAGGCGGTTTTGTCTGTTTAATTCGTCTAAAAGAACCGGTATGCTTGCCGCTGAAGTATTTCCGTGGGTTTCCAGATTCATCGGAAATTTTTCAACCGGTACATCCAGCCGCTTTGCAATACTTTCAATCATTCTTGCATTTGCCTGATGTAAAATAAAATATTTTACCTGTTCCTTTGCCGTTTCCGATTCTTCTAGCACTTCTTTAACAGACTCCGGTACTTTCCGAACTGCAAAAGAGAAAATTTCCCGTCCGTTCATATGCACCGCATTTTCTTTTCCCAGTGTCAAAGCCTGTGCACTACCGCTGTCGCTGTGCAGTCTGAAAATGCTTTTTCCGCTGCTGTCTTCACCTAAAACAACCGCACCTGCGCCGTCACCAAACAGCACACAGACACTTCTGTCTTTCCAGTCCACCACCTGCGACATCACTTCCGCACCGATAACCAGTACCTTTTTGTACATGCCCGCTTTAATATAGGCATCTGCCACACTCATTGCATACAAAAATCCTGTACAGGCGGCGCTTAAATCAAAACATGCCGCGCGCTCTGCCCCAATCTCCTGTTGGACAAGATTTGCCGTACTCGGAAATATGTAATCAGGCGTTGAAGTCGCAACGATAATGGCTTCTATCTGCTCTGGCGCTATCCCGGCATCTGCTATCGCCTTTTTCGCGGCTTGTGCCGCAAGCGCTGATGCAGTCTGACCTTCCTGTGCGATATGACGGCTTCGGATTCCGGTTCTGGTGCGAATCCACTCATCACTGGTATCCAAAAATGTTGAAAGTTCTGCATTGTCAAGCACCCTTGACGGAACAGCACTTCCCGTTCCTATTATTTTCGTATTCATATCTGCCTCTGTGCCGCGTTTTCTTTTTCCCGGAAAATGTCCCGCAGCTTTGACATTTTCCTTCTTTAAAATTCTGTTTCGTTTCTTCAGATTTTCGTTTTGAATATCTTACTTTTTGATAATCAAAATATTAATCTAAAAATTTAAGAGTCAAACGAAATCCGTAAAAGCTTTTTGTTTGACTCTCAAACTAGTTGTTACTATACAGGAAAACTTTTCCTTTGTCAATAGTATTTTGATATTCAAATTATTTTTTAGAAATTAAAATCAATTTTAATTCCCTTTAAGTCTTCTGCCAGCAGATTATTATCCTTAAGAATATTGCGGATATTCTGTTGTGCAGCTTCGACATTGTTTGTTGTCTTGCGCTGGAGGGATAAATCCTGCTGGACACTGTCTGCCTCCGCCTGACCCTTGATGAGTTCTTCCTGCTCTTTCCTCTCCTGCTTTGCCTCATCAATGCGCTCCTGCTGTTCGTCACGCTTCTCTTTCTGCTCCTCGGCTTTCTTCTGCGCTTCTTCCTGCTCTTTGTCGATATGCTCTTTTCCGTTCTGAATGAGCAGCCCCATGATTTCTTTGTTGGAAGCTTCCAAAATATCATCTGCTGCACTGCCTGCTTTTAACATATCCTGTGACTTTGCCTGATCGGTCTTTGCCTTTGCGATTGTATCTGTCAGCTCAATCAGCTTATCATTCGCATTGGAAGCAGTTACTTTCATTGAACCGGCAATCTGGTTTAACCGGAGTGCCTTTTCCTGATATTCTGTACGCGGAAGATTCTGCAATTCCTTTAACCTGTCAACGTCTTCCTTTGTAAAGCTTTCATCATGTGAGCCGTTCTTATAATTCTGGAATTTTTCGAGTAATTCCAAATCCTTCTGCTCCTGTGAATCATCAGCTACACCGTATTGCTCCTGAAGCTCCTTTTTGCTCTTTTCAAAGGTTTTCTCATCCTCTTTGGCTTCCTGCATCTGCTCTACATAGTCTGCTTTCTGCTGTTCCATATCTTTTATGCTCTGGGAAGCCAATTCATCCCTGCCCCACGCATCTGTAATCAGTTTCATTGCCTGACGTCTTGCGGTCTGCTTTTTCTGCTCAATCTGATTTCCCTGTCCGAGCATTAAATCGCCAGCAAATACAGTGCTTCTCGTCTTGGTATCCTGTGTTTTGTTTCGTCCCGCTGTTATACCGCTCATCTGGATTCCGGTATTGTCCTGATTCATCTTAATCGTTATAGACATTTTTCAACTCCTTTTACTTTCCCCTTAGCTTTTGTTTAAATGTTAAATACTGATATCGACACTCACACCTGCAAAAGCCGCTGTTTTTCCTGCCGTCTTTACCGTGCCTGTATGACCGCTGTTACCGCTGTCTGCAATCACCGTGACTGTTCCGGCTTTTGTTTTTTCCGGCTGTGCTTCTGCCGTGCTTTCGGTATCCGTACTGTCTGCCGCGTTCTGCTTTGGTGTTTCAAGTACGGTTCCGTTTGCCGCGATTGCCTGACGGATTGTTTCTAACGGGTCTTCACCGTCTGTCGTTACCTCGCCCTTTGTCCTGCTGTTATCCTCTGAAGATATGGTATCGGTGCTGTTATCGGTCTTTTTGGACTTTGTATCTTCATCTTCATCCGGCAGAATTGCATACTGGGCTGATTCCACAAATTCCTGATGTTCTTCCTGTATGCCCATTACTTCCCGCAGCAGCTTTTTTAACATTGCACATTTCTGGTCTTTTGGAATATAAGGACTGGAGGCAATGCTTTTGCAAGAAGACAAAAACTCGCCCATTTTGGCTGTCTTAACACGCTCCACTTCTTCCTTTGAGCGGCAGTTTCTAAGCTGCCTTTTATAGTTTTCGCGCTCTCTTTGTTCTTCCTCGTAATCCTTTAAAGCCTGCGGATTATGCTTTTTTAAATATTCGATTTCCTCAGCGTTTAATCTGCTGCCCGAAGCCAGCTTAATGTCGATTGCCGCCGGTTTCTGGCCTTCACGGATATCGTCTGCCTGCGACTGATACATCTGCAATTCACGTTGTTCAGAGGTCAGCTCGCTTGTCTTTCCGGCATTGATGTCATTTTTCTTTTTCTGCCACTGGTTCTGCATTGCCGACAGTGCCACCATGCTTTGAATTGTCCCTGTTCCCATATGCCGCTCCTAACCGCAGAAGTCGATGTTCTGTCCAACCTTCTTTTCGGCTTCCGTAAGAACCGTATCGCTTTTTGCCAGCTGCATATAATCCTGTATCTTTTGCAGCAATTCTTCTACGGAAGATGCCGTAATCGTCACTGTACCGCTGTCTGTATCCGTCTTATCTGACACATCTGTTTTTTCCGTCTTTTCGCTTCTTGCTTCTTCAAGTTTTTCTTTCTGGTGCTTTTTTTCGGCTTTCTTTTCGGCAGCTTTTTTCTCTGCCTTTTTTTCTGCTGCTTTCTTTTCTATGCGCTCCCGCTGTGCCGCGGAGGATTCTTCCAATACCGCAAAATAAGTTGCCGTTCCGCCGTCATTGACCTGCATGCCGAATCCCTTGACGTTGGCACCGCTGGATTGCAGACTGCTCTTTAACTGGGAAATACCGCTTGCCGCATTTGCAATAATGGCTTCATACTGCTTGCGGTAATTCTCATCTTCTGCCATCCGCTCTACTTTGTCTTCGTCAATTAAGACAACCATTTTGCTGGCATTGGCATAACTGGAAGCCTGCGCCTTTGCCTGCTCCTTCTTGTCTTCACTGACAAGAATAAAATCCATGTTGGAATATTTTTTCTTTAAAGATTCATAATAATCCGCCGCTTTTTTACTGAGCTTCGGACTGCCTATGGTTTTTCCTGAAACACTGCCGCTCTTTTCATTTTGTGTCTGCTCTGTCTTCTTTTTTGCTTCCACTGCGGCAGCACTTGTAGATGCTGCGTTTTCTACTACGCCGGTATAACTTGTTATCATATTCATTTCCTCCCTGACTACTGCTAAATACACCGGTCAAAATCCGTTTCGACCGTTTTTCCCTTTGTTTAATAGATATATCGGAAGAAATTGTAAATGATTTAATTTTTTAGTTCTCTTTTCTGTCTTCTGTCACGACTGCTCCTTATTCCCTTTATCCCATTTTTACATCTGCCCTATCTGACTTTTCAACTTAGCAATAACTTTAATCAAATAAATATGTGATCTCATTACCATATTTATTAATGACTGCCTTTTTTTCTGCATCTGAAAATGCAGAGAGTATATTCACCCCCAGCTCCTGATGCAAAAGGGAAAAGAAATTTATAAACCGTTCTGAAGCCGTACTGCTTTCTGTTTCATTGAAAGAATCGTGTGCATTTGAAAAAACAGCCTGTAAACTGTTCCAGTAATCCGGCTGTACCTCCCGCAGCCTGCATATCAAAAGGTATAAGAAACCGTCTGAACTGTAAATTCCGTTTTTTAAGGTATTGCCGGCCGAATATTTTAAATATGCATCTGCTCCTTTTTCACTGCTGTCCTGAAAGGATAATCCGTTGTTCTCCATTACATAAAGCATTTTTAAATTTGCAAAAAGCTCAGAATCAAAATTCCATGTATTCCCAATCTGTGAACCTTCAATCCCGTCAAATGTATGGCTCATTTCATGGATATATTTCCATATACATACACTTTTATCTGTAGACAAATCTTTTGTAAGATTGCTGCTGTTCATAAAAATCGGATTGCCTGCCAGACCATAATAGTCTATTTGTTCTGTAAAATCAAAAATTGTCTTTCCGTCATACGGCTGCCGCTCACCGGTTAATTGATACAGCTGCTGTCTGTAAAGCTGTAAGTCCTCTGACCACGCAGAAAGTTTGTCTGTTTCTTCTTTGGAAAAATCATCTGCTTTTATAATAAATTCAACCGTTTTATCCGGGCTTGTCACAAGCTTATATTCTTTTGACTTACTGACCGGGATGACTTTTATGGAAGAATATCCGATAAAACCGCTGACATTTTCTTTATACTGCGTTGTGACCGAAAAATGAAGCTGCCGGTTCTGCGGATACACGACCCTTTTCATTACCGAATCGTCTGCGTTATATTTTACCGCCGTCTGCGCTGTATTCATTGCCACATTCTCATCTTTAATTTCCCTGTATTCCGGCAGCTGTGAATCACGGACTGTCAATTCTATGATATAGGGTTCATCTGTAGACACCTCTGCGGTAAACGCTGTATCTATGACCGCCGTATCTGTAAATGAAACACTACATTTCTTCTTATCCTGTTCAACCGTATACGTATCCACAGAATGATTTCTGCTGTCTGCTGCTGAAACACCGGTTATTTTACATTCATTTGATGTACCATGAAAAAGGACCGGTAAAGCCATACATAAAACCGCAATTACTGCAATACCGCATACAATGAGTTTTGACCGCTTATTCATTTTCGCCCGCCTTTTTCATAAATACCAGCATCATAATTCCAAAAAAAGCAAAGAAAACAGCACCCGCTTTTGCAGTTTGTATTTTAAATTCATCTCTGACTTGGTTGGGATTTAAAGAAGAATAATAGATGGTTTTATGGCTTCCGATTTTAGGTTGAAATAAGACGTACGTTCTATATTGACATGTGTATTCCTGCTGATTGACCTGATATTGATACACTTTATATCTGATTATATCTGTCTTAGAATTATTTTGTAAACCCAAATCTATACTCCTGTCAATTGATACCAGGGTTCCATCTGCCTTGGAATAATCTGCTGTGGCACGAATTTCCGATACGCAGTCTGCGATACAGATTGCAACCGCCAGCACACAGATTAAAAATATTATTTTAAGTGTTTTTTTATCTACCGATACTGTCATGCATACTCCCTCCAATTATATTTTAAAAAACAATCAGGAAAAATGAGCCGTTGCAGCCCATTTTTCCCATAAGTAACTACGAACTAGTTTGAATAGCTCATTGCATTAACCGGTGTTAATGCATCCGTTGCCGGATCATAGTCAAATACATGCCACCATATACCACCTTCATTTGGTACATTAAATGTAAAGTAACATACATTTCCCGCATACACCTGAACCTTTGCGCCGGATGCAGCCATTGCCGTACTACTTGATGAATATCCGTTGGTGAAATCATGAACATAATAACTATACTTCATGTCATCATTTAATTCATAAATCGTTGTTGTTTCCGGACCATAGCTTGTTGTATCATCAACATCCAGTTTTGCAATTGCTGTTGAACCTTGATAATAATTCTTTGCCCAGTAACAGGTATGGAATACACTTGAATCTGTCAGCTTATCTTTTCCGTACAAGTGTGAATCCAGATCCCATGGGTATTCGCCCCATGTTAATACAATTCTTAAATTGTCGGTATCAATTGAACTGTTCTCCGGTGACAATGTCACATTATATGTCTTTGTTTCATCTAAAACGACCGCAATATTAATGTGGTTTGTGATGTAGTTTTCCTTGATAATCTCTAATGTATAGTTACCAGGGTTTAAAGACAATTCGTAAGTTGAAGCATCAAATGTACCTGTTTCAAGAACTGCTCCGGTTGTATTATTCCAGTCCTCGCGGATATTGTATGTCATATCCTGAATCGGTAAACCGGTAAGCGCATCTTTTAATTCACCGGTAACTGTTCCGACACCGTCTTCACCGTTTCTGCCGATCATTAACAGGGTTTCATTGTATACCGTTGCGTTTTCAGTGATTTCTACCTGCATATCATACTTCTTATAACCTGTTGCAGCAATTTCAATACTATATGTTCCTGCTGTTAAATTATCAACTGAATAATTACCTGTTTCATCCGTATAAATTGTTCTGACTAAATTCTCACCAAGTGTTTCACCGCTGTATATACGGATTCTGGCACCTGCTATCGGTTCATTTCCGTCGGCTGATGCGATAAGACCTTTCAGTTCTCCTGTTCCAAATGTACATTCCGGTACAACGCGGCCGTTTTCCACATGGTATTTTGCTTTAAATGGATTATTTGAATCATTGTCTAAGTGTTGGAATTCTAATGTGTAATGGCATACATCTTTTAAGAATTTACCAACAACTGTTTCCTGATCAATTCCCGATTTTGCATATGCATATAAGGTCATATCCCCACAGTATAAAGTATCTGTTGCAAGAATGTGCGGTGTAAATGAACCGTTAAAACCGATACCGGCTTCTCCTGCATATCCTGCTAAATCAATCAGGTTGAATGCACAAAGAACACCTGACAAACCAAGACCTGCTGTTCCGCTAGCCTTAATTTCCATGAAATCTAATGAATCATAAAAATCAAAGATTGCGCGGGAAGCCCCGTTCTTATACTGGTATCCCTGTGTGCTGTTAATGGTGTATGTAATGCTTGCTGTACCCTTTGCTGATACATTGCAGAAGAATACAATATCAAATGAAAGTCCTGTCGCACCGATACGGATTGGCAGACGTCCGATTTCGATTCTACCTGATTCAAAACGGGTTGCACCGTTGCTGTTGGTTAATTCATAACCGGATTCTGCAAGTGTCAGTTCTAACTGACTCGCAATCTTAATCTTTTCTGATATTGATAATGTAAATTCATCAACATCAACACCTCTCCAGCCGACATTTGCCTTTGCAATACAGGTTATATCCGGGATTTCAACTTCAACAGAACCGGAAACCTTCAGATTATCTGTAATTTCCTTTTCTGCAATTGTAAATTCCAGTGTTCCCGGTATCTGTGTACTTCCGCCTGCATTGATAGAAAGCGGATACAAGCCGGAATCATCTGCTGTAATTGAACCATTGCTGTTATATTCGCAGGTTACGCCTTCTGCTGCCACAAAACTGTCAACTGACGGCAAACCAAGCTCTGCAAGGTCTAATTTTGAATAAATCTCTGCCAGTTCAGGAACTGTGCAGACTAATTTTACTGAATCGCCGGACTGGCTGATTTGTGCAACTTTTAACATTAAACCGGTTGCATATTCAGTACTCTCCGGTAAACGGATGACATCATCGACTTTGATGCCGTCTGTTGTCTTCTTGTTTGGCAGTGTTACTTCGTAAACATCACCATTTTTTACAACGGAATAATCCGCTGCCTGATCTGCTGCCACATTTACAACAGAATCCAGAATTTCTGAATGGTCATAAGTCTGGTCTTTGCTCAGCTTAATGGAATCATTCAAATCATCAATTGCATAGAAAATACTCTTTACATCCGCCCCGGTAATGGTTTTCTGCGGATAGAATGTGTTATCTGTTAAGTATAAGAAGTTATTTACAAGTGCAATTTTAATTTCATCTTTATACTTCACCTGATTTGCATCAGACCAGTCATCCATTGCAATTGTATTCTCGCCGTTAAAGCCCATTGCATGAACCGCCGTGTAAGCTGCAAATTCTCTTGTACACGGTTCATCCGGGTAAAACAGAGGAATATCCTGCTCTAAATCTTCAACATCAGGAACCGGTAAAAATCCGTATGCATTCGCTGTTTCTACTGCTGTTCCCGTTGCTGAGTTTAAGCTGTCTAAATAGTAATAATCAATCTGATCTGCTGACATCAGCGGAGCATTTAATTTATCCAGAAGAAGTGTAACCCATTCACCTCTTGTATAGGTCTTGCTTTCATCAAATACAGTATTTGTGTCCTCATTAACTGCATTAAAACGAATCTGTGCATTTAATTCCAGTTCATTGCCATCAACTGTAATCGTCCGGTTAAGATTCATCGTGGATTCTGCAACGGTGTCTGCTTTGACGTTTACCGCTGATAAATCCAGCATTGAGAATACCATGAAAAAGCAGAAGAAAACAGATAATACCTTTCTGAGCTTTTTATTCTTTACAGAACCAACTGCCAAGACAGAACCACTCAGTATAAATAACACCATGAATAATACATACATATGGCTGTCAAATGTATTGGCTGCTGTACCGTTATCCTGTGTTACATCTATATTTTCAACCGTTTCCGTATTCTGAGCCGGCTGGGAATTGTCCGGAGCCGGAGTCACTGTTACAACATTTGAATTCTTAATCTGACCGGTTAATTTCACCGTATCACCGCGTGCAACAGATTCAAATGTATCTTCATTTTTCGAACCATTTGCCAGTTCATATTTTTCCGGAATATCGTATTGAATATGAACATTTTTCAAAACATTTGTTCCACTATTTGTTACTGTAACTGTTGTTGTAATGGTTTCGTCTGCTTCATAGCTGGTTTTATCCGTCACTAAATTCGCAACAACACCCTGCTGGTTCTGGCTGACCGCAAAGACAGGAATTGCAAAAAAAGAAACCAGGAATACAGACAGTAACAAAAGCCTTAATGCTTTCGCTTCTTTTAGTACCTTTTTTATCTTTTCTCATAATAGTTTATCAATTTTATTACTATTCTATAGTATCATAATAAATTATTAATATCAATTTAATATATGTGCAAAATTCTATACATTGTGAAAAGTAAGCTTTTTTAACAGTTCAACAATCATCAGCAACGTTAGAATATATACACTCATAACAGAATTTATTAACAATGTGTTAGTATGGCTACTTCAAGTATTACTCATAATTTTGTCGTATCCAATCCAAATAGCGTAAAGCGTTTTGTCGCAGCAATTGACGAA
>JABLTL010107779.1_pt1 | contig 22751 bp, 17 predicted proteins | sample 7160151 | NCBI WGS metagenome assembly JABLTL01 (sample SAMN14651223, study PRJNA627086) | human gut metagenome | isolation source: feces | host: Homo sapiens
AATTGGGGATGTACTTGGTTGTTCCGCCGTCATTCACTTCGGTAAACCACGATTCATATCTCAGTGTATCCAGCTTCAATTCAGTCCAGCGCGTTCCTTCTTCGTAATAGCCTTGGGCGTGAGAAGGGAATGTAAGTATGGTAAAACAGATGATGCAAGCGATTATCCTCATGTCCGTTCCGTTTTTGTGGTTGTATGCGATATTGTCTTTGACAAATGTACAGAGAAATATTCTTAACTGAGGAAGAAGTTGTCTTTTTCCCCCTTAATGCATCAGATTCTTGCGATTTTGCAATGTCAGGATGGCAAAAAGCCCACTTCTCCTGTGCTCTGGAGTCAGTTGCACGAGTTGTGCTGGCATACTTCGATGTGCACGGGGGGCCTCTTCTGCGCTTGTGGGTGGGGCTGTAAGATGGTTTAAGGTCAGATTAAGCTGCCGCAGAAGCCCTCTCGTCATCTCATTCCACCAGTATGCGCAGGGCTGTTTCGCGGTCTGCTCCCAGTGAGATGGCTGTGTGGCAGTCCTGTTTGGCCAGCTTCTTCCGCTTCATCGACATGTAGAGGGCAGCACGGGAGAGGTATGCGTCGGGGTTCTTGGGGTTGAGCTCCAGCGCACGGTTCATATCATGCAAGGCTGTTTCATACTGCTTGCGGTCCTGTTCCATGCCTCCTCGAGCCAGATAAAGGTCGGCTCTGTTGGGGTAAAGTTCTATCAGCGAAGTGATTTGCTCCATGGCTTCACGGGGGCGGTTGTCGCGGTCGTTGAGCAGCGCCAGTGCCATTCGGGCTTCCACGTGGTCTGGTCGGAGTCTGATGAGATGCTCGTAGTCGGCCCGTGCCTGCTTGTAGAGACACTGGCGGGTGTAGATATAGGCACGGAAGAAGAGCGCTTCCTGATGGTCGGCATTCAGGTTGAGTACGTCGTCATAATCCGCCAGCGCGTGCTTCTCGTCGCCCCTGCGCAGGTAGAGTGATGCCCGGTCGAGCAGCAGTCCAAGGGTGGTGGGCGAGAGATTCAGTCCCATGGAGTAGGATTCGAGCGCCTCTGTCTGCTGTCCCCTGCGCTCCTGTATGCGACCAAGATGCTGGAATAGGATGGCGTTTGACTTCAGTGCGGGCTCCTGTGTGAGCGCTTTGCGCAACAGTCCCTCGGCCAGTGTGAGACTGTCCTGAGCCAGTGCATCGAGTGCTGCACGCACGTTCTGCTGGTAAGTTTGTGCCTGTGTCTGTGCCGACAGAGCCAGCAGCATGAGGCCGAAAAGTATTCTGTTCATGTGGCAAAATTACGTAAAATCTCTCTCCCGAGCGCCTTTTCTACAATATTTAAGGTAGCTTTGCCTTTCCGCTTGGCCTCTTGCAACTGATGGTCCTGTGCGCCTCCACACTGCTTGGGAAGGATTCCTAGAGCCTGTGCAACATTCTGCGTCGGTGATTGGAGTTTTCTAATTTGTTTTGCAAAAAGTATAGGAAAGCCTTTTTGAGTCAAATAAAAAATGTAACTTTGTGCATGAAGAATGTTAAACCACACGTTTAAGTGAACCGAATCTTATCTATAATCTGCTTCTATGTGTGTGTATTGTGCGGGCACGAGGATGTGTCTGCCTGGCATTCTTTCGGCCAGGAAGTAGGCGAGGAAACTACACAAACCAATAAACAAACTTATTATAACTCTAAACTTTCTATTCTGATGAGAAAGAAACTTATCTCTTTGCTGGCTTTTGCAATGTCGGCAATGGTCGGCTCTTTACCGGTGATGGCTCAGTTTGATGCTGCTGCCAATGGTTTTGATCCCGACAGCAAACTGATTTTAGACGCTTCTCAGCTGAGCAGCCCTGCCAGTGACGAGAGCGAGGGAAAGCACATCGAGTACCTTATAGATGACAATGTGGGCACCTTCTGGCACTCTGACTGGCACAGCAAGGTGAAAGGACCGCATTACGTACAAGTGGAACTGCCGAGCGAGGTTACTGGTTACTACCAGTTCGTATTCGGCCGCCGAAACAGCAGCAATACATGTCAGGCCACAGAGATGCTGATTCAGCAGTCTGTGGATGGAGTAAGCTGGGCCGATGTGAAGAAGGTGGAACTGGAATGGCGATGATGACCAGGGTAAGTACGTCATCTCTCCATTATTCCGCCTCAGAGGCGCCAAGGCTTTGCGCTTTACTTGTACCAAGCTTAACACCGACTTGAACGGCGGACGCCCCTGGCACTGTGCCGAGTTGCAGGTGTATCAGCCAGGCAAGCCGGTTGCTCCTGCCGATATGATCAATGAACTGCTGGTTTCTTTCGACCGTTTCCTGCCCGGCGGACCCGAAGAATTGCCCATCGGAACTGACTTCGGCCAGTACTCAAACACAGAGGCATGGAAAGCCTTCCAGGCTGATATGGCTGTGGCAGTCTCTTATGCCCAGACCATAGAGGATGGTGGCAGCGTGAGTGCAGATGATGTAAATGCCATCGTAGATAAAGTGGAAGCAGACTACCGCGATATTCAGGCAAGCTTCGTAAAGTATAGCATGAACGATGGGTACTACCGTATCGTGGGCGGTATGAAGTACTATACCAACAAGGAAACAGGCGAAACCGACCTGGATGGCAACCCTGTGACCGAGAAGTCATACTACGACATCGCCCTCTTCAGCAGCCTGGACGGCTGGTGCTGGTGGGGTGCCAAGGACGAGAAGGATGCCCGTCAGCTGTGGAAGCTCAATATGGTGGGCGAGAATGTAAAGATGGTGAATGCCGCCACAGATATGCAGTGTGCCGATTCCAAGGACTATGCCATCAGTATGAGCACGGCTGTGGATACCCTCATGGCATTCGACTTCGTAGGCCGTGAGAATGGCCATGACATTATATATATACGCTATGCTTCGTCTCCTGCAGACTATGACAACGTGTATGAAAAAAGTATATACTTCCACCAGTGGGGGCATGAGAAGGGTGCCGGTGAAGCTCCCCACAAGATGACCTTGTGGCAAGCAACGTGGAACAAGGGTACTGCCTACTCGGACGACAAGGGTACGTCGGAGTGGTATCTGGAGCCTGTGAGCGAAGAGGAGGCAAAGGCTCTGCTCGATGCCTATGAACTGGTGAAGAACCATGACAAGTTGGTGGTCAACTACAAGGAGTACATCGACAAGGCCAAGACAGCCCTGGATGTCGCCAAGGATATGCGTCACACATGGAAGGCAGACAAGGAGAACCCTGTAATCAAGAATACCAACCAGTTCCACTCACTGTGGACCGAGCCAAAGGAAGGCAGTCTGGACAACCTGCTTGATGGCAACTGTGAGACCTTCTGGCACAGTGCATGGAGCACCGGCACGATTACAGGTCCCCATAAGGCAAGCCTCGACGTGACTGTAGAGGAGCCTCTCATCGGCACTTATCTGATATATGTGCTGCGTCGCAACACTGAAGACAACCACATCACACGCACCAGCCTCTATGGTACAAACGATGAGACGGCGCTGCAGGATGTGGAGGATACCAAGTGGACACTCATCAACGAGAATGTTTCTCTGCCTTGGTTCCTCGGCCAGAGTGATACCTGCTCTCAGCCCATCACATTCACCGAGCCCTTCAAGTACCTTCGTTTCTATGAAGAGGAGACTCACGGCAAGAACCATACCGAATATCATAACTGCGGCCACTATGCCACATTCCAGATTTATCCTGGCATCAAGATACTTCCCTCACAGTTTGAGAAAATGGGTGAGAAGGCACTGAAGCTGGATGAGATAGTAGAGGGCTACAAGACACTCAACCTGGATGAACTTACTCTGGAGCAGTACAATGCTCTGGTAGAGGCTTACAATGCAGTGGAGGCTGTGCTCGTGGATCCCACAGAGCTGCGTAATACAATGGCCGATAATGAGAAGTACCCGGATTATGTGCTTGTGGGCACCAACCCTGGTTGCTGGACCAACACCGAGAGTGCAGAACACCTGGAGAACGTGCTCAAGGAAGCTCTCGAGTATGACAACAAGGCTGAATATACCCAGGAGCAGTCTGACAAGTATGTAGCCGACATCGTGGCTGCCAAGGAGGCAATCTTTGCTGCCGCGCTGCCTGTGGACACCACCAAGTGGTATCACCTGAAGTTTGATACAGAGGAGAACTTTGACAAGCACAACTGGACCAAGGAAAACATCAAGCACGGCACTCTCTATGGCCAGAGACTGGCAGCAGGTGTGCGTCCTGCTGAGAATGAAGTGGGCAGTGTGCTTGATGATGAAGACATTCAGGCAGGTGCAGAAATCTACTACTTCAGCGAAGAACAGATGGCCAACGAGAATGCTTCACAGTTCCGGTTCGTGGCTCTCACCGACACTACCTTTGCTATCCAGAACCGTGCAAGCGGCCTCTTTATCCATCGCAATGTGAACAATGAAAGTGGAGGCATCAGCTTGCAGTGGATTCCTGCTGCATTCACCGTGAAGCCCATCGGCTATGGCCAGAACATCCTGTACATGACTGGTATCGACGGCACTGTAGTGAGCAAAGCCCACTTGAATGCATGGGAGCAGACCACCAGCTACCTGGGTACATGGGAAGACTCTAATCCTGGCTGTAACTCGCACTTCCTCATCGAGGCAGTAGAGGATGTTGATTATGAAAATTATGCTGTTCAGAGAACGCTCAAGCGCCTCAGCGGTGACATCTCTCCCCTGTGTTATCCCTACGCCATGAGCACCGACAATGGTGCGGTATATATGCCCATGGGTTGCTTCAGCAAGAATGGTGAGTCGTTCCTGGCCCTGAAGAATGTGGATGGAGCCATCGAACCCGGCGTGCCCTTCTTCGTGATTCCCGAGGGCAAGTACGATGGCGAGACCACCGAGGACGTCTATTTCGTTCTGGGCAACAAGCTCACCTCTGAGCCTAAGAGCGCTTGTGGCCTCTATGGCACATTCGTGGACAAGTGGATCGGCACTGGCAAGGTCGTATTTGCGGACAATGTGGCCAAGGGTGTCGAAGGTCAGGATAATGGCCGCAACTTCTGTGTGCCTGCCACATCAGCCTACCTCGTATATGGCGAGGCCGCAATGCCCGAGGGTGCAGAGTATGATATTGCCATCAAGATCAATGGCAAGTTCGACGACATGACCTCTATCAGCAACACAGTGAGCAACGTTGCCAAGCGTGGCAATGTATATAGCCTCGACGGACAGATGCTTCGTCAGAACGCAACCCTGAACGACGTGAAGTCAATGGGAAGCGGCCTCTATATCATCAATGGTGTAAAGGTTCTGGTTAAATAACTTTCAAGCCCCTTCCCCGTAGCATGATGGGGAAGGGGCTTTTTGTCTTTTTCGGGCACCCCGCAGGGGGATTGCCAGACCGTGGATGCCGGTATGGCACACGGCATGTAAATTATTTCCAAGTGAAAACTAATATGTACAAACTTCATTCTCTGCTGCTTGCAGCAGTCATTACACTGCCTGGAGCCGCTTGTGCCGAGGACTTCCGGGTGTCTTCTCCCAATGGTAGGATAACTGCCACAGTGACCCTCGATGGGGGAAAATTGTCCTATACGGTGCACAAGGATGGCCGCTTGCTGGTGGCTCCTTCACCGCTTGGCCTCAAGGCTACAAATGTTGACCTCACCCGGGAACTCAGCCTTTTACGCTCTGATACCGTGGTGATAGACACCTCCTACAGTCTGCCTGTGGGCAAGCAGTCGCAGTATCGCGACCATTGCCACATGCTTTCGGTGCAGACAGAGAGTTCTCCCCTGAGGCAGACAGTGCAGTTCCGCCTCTATGACGATGGCTTTGCCTTCCGCTATGTCATACCCAAGGTGAAATCTTTGACCAATGTGGTACTCACCGAGGAGGCATCCCGCATACGCATGGCAAAATTCTCAAACAGCCTTGCATGCAAGTTCATCGACAATATCCAGAGTCCCAACTATCCCTACGAAGGTCATTACGACCTATATACCAACTGGAATTCACTTCTGCAGGCAGGCGACCGCCGCTTCAATGCACCCCTGCTGGCTTACGACGGGCATGATTATCTCTTGCTCTCCGAAGCCGACAACCGTGGCATCTTCTGCGCGTCGCTTGTCAAGGCTGAGAACAGCAGGGGTGAGTTCTCATTTGCCTGGACAGGAGAAGTCAAGGACTATGCCGAGGACAAGAAGCAGAACATGAACTGCACATTGCCTGCCTACACTCCCTGGCGCATGGTGGTGGCCGGCGACCTGGCAACAGTCTTCGAGACCACTATGGCCGAGAATCTCTGCCCGTCCACTAAGACAGACGACATGTCGTGGATTAAACCGGGCGTGTCTGCATGGTACTGGGGAGGTTCCGATGGTAACAAGCCCAGTGTGAGGGATGCTGTTGGAGGCACAAGCAAGGGTGAGTTCATGTATGCCGACTTTGCTGCTGAGATGGGATGGCCTTATGCACTCATCGACGGTGGATGGGGAGCTGAGTGGGTGCCCGAACTGGTCAGGCGTGCCAATGCCAATGGCGTGAAATGCTTCCTGTGGCAGACTGCCAAGCTCGACGATAGCAAGGACTTCTCAGATGAATATATGGAGAAGACCCTCAAGCAGTGGGCCGGCTGGGGCATCAAGGGCATCAAGATAGACTTCTGGGAGGACGATTCGTACGTGACCATGAAACGCATGGAGAAACTTCTGGATCTGTGTGGAAAATACAAGATGATGGTCAACTATCACGGTTGCATTCGTCCCTCGGGATTGCGACGCACCTATCCCTACCTCATGACACAGGAAGGCATCTGCGGAGGAGAAACCAACTTCTGGTGGCCAAACAATATTACGGGCGCTCATCATATCAACATGATGTTCACCCGAAATGTGGTGGGAGCTGCCGACTATACGCCTGGCGACTTCGCCTCATACTTTGGCAGTATCATCACCAATGAGAGTATGGGCCAGCACATGGCACTTCTGACGGCCTTCGAAAGCGGCATCGTACACATCGCAGAGTCCCCTGAGAACCTCAGGAACTTTCTTGGCAAGGACATCATGAAGCGCCTGCCCACGGCATGGGACGAGAGTCACCTGCTGGAGGGAGAACTGCTCAAGTATGCCACCATAGCACGCCGCAGCGGCGAGGATTGGTGGGTGTCGGGCTTGTGTACCGAGGAACGAAACTGCAAGCTCACCTTTGACTTCCTTGAGGAAGGCCGCACCTACACCGCCTACATCTATAGAGACGGCAACTGCCGGAGTGATTTGAAGTTCAATAAAGTGCAGGTCGAGAAGGGCGACAGCCTCAATATCAAGGAACTTTCCGAGGGTGGATTCCTCGTGCAAGTGTCTCCCCGTGCCGGCCTGGACACTCCTGTGGAGCGCGTCACATACGAGGCCGAATCTACGGTCAACACACTCACCGGCGATGCACGGCGTGCTACCTACAGCCCGCTGCATGCTTCGGCAGGTGGGTATGTCACCTATGTGGGCAAAGGCAGCATGCTTCAGTTCAACAATGTAGTGGCCGACCACGATGGGGATTATATGCTCACCATCTACTACATCACGCAAGACAAGCGCAATGCCAAGCTGCTGGTCAACGGCGAGATGTTGTGTGACCCGTTGGTGTTCAACGGCAATGACGACATGACCCACACCTACAGCCCCGAGGGTATGGGCTGGAAGATGGTGCCCGTCAGGCTGAAGGCCGGCCGCAATACCATCACTCTGCAGAGCTATGCCGATGGTTGGGCGCCCAACTTCGACCGCATCACGCTGCATTCTCTCACGGCTCCTACGCCCGATGGAGTAGGTTCAGTGGCTCCTGCCGTCAAGGTGGAAGCCGGTGCCATCTACGACCTCACGGGCATGCGACTCAGCTCTGTGCCCGACCGCGGCATATATGTGCGCGGTGGCAAGAAGTATTGTGCCAAGGGCAGAGGATAATGCACTTTCCCGGTGAAAATGCTTGTCCGGTGAGGCTTTAGCCCTTATCTTTGCAGGCAGATACAGTTCACCCCGGCAGTCCAGAATGGTCTGGGTTGCCGGGGTGAAGTCTTTTAGCTACCTACGATATGGCTTTCTTACACAATCAACTGCTGAGCGGGGAGATGAAGAGTGCGCTCCTCAGTCTTGTCCCATTGCTTCATGAGGCTGACCCCATGTGGTGTGTCTATGGATCATGTGCACTGGCTCTCAACGGTGTGCCGGGTGTAGATGTACACGATGTGGATATACTCCTGTCATCCGGTGGAGTGCAGCGCCTCATGCAACTGCTTCCTCAGGCTCGTCTGCTCACCGACGACCGTCCGGGAAGCCGCTTCCGCTCCCTTCACGCGCGTGTATATATAAGAGATGTAGAGATAGACCTGAGCGGCGACTTGCAGTTGCTCACCCAAGGAAAGTGGAGTCCTGTGCAGGTGGAACACGTGTGTCTGACCGATGGCATCCGCTATGCCTCCCTGCCCGACTGTGTACGCCTGCTCCGTCAGTTTGGCCGCCCCAAGGATTTCATGCGGCTGGAGCTGGTGGATGCAGCCTGCAGCCAAGGCTTGTGTGTCTGGCCTGCATCGCATCCGGGCAAGCCATAGGGAATGGCAGTGAGCATGTTGGTGCGGCATCTTACTTGCCTCCCTCTGTGCTCCCTTTGGTCAGAAGCGTGTGAAGGTCTTGGCTGCACAGTTCTTGCCGCCCTTCTGCACCAGTGCCTTCTGCCTCTCTGTCCTCAGCATGGGCAGTGCAATGCTGGCGGAGTCTGATTCCTTGGTATAGACGTGTCGGCTGAGCATGTTGGTTCGGTCATTGGGGAACATCCTTTCGGGGGACACCCTTCCCTGCGCCTGCATGACGGATGTGGTGCAGGTGACATCCTCGCATGTACACCAGGTGAGCATACTCTCCACTTCGGTGTGCCCGTTTCTGTTGGTATAGTTGATGTGTACGCGGGCTGTCATCGGACTGTTATGCCATCCTGTGTGACTGTGTAGTCTCATCTCCAGTCCCTCGGTTTCTCCGTCGAAGCATACGGGCTGTGTGCTCTGGGCATCCACCCAGAGTGTTCCATACAGGAAACGCAGAGCGGGAGTGCGCGGGTTATGGATCAGTCGTATGCGGTACAGGCGCTGGCTACCATCTGCCGATGTCATCAGGTGACATTCCGTATGATAGTCTGTTTCATACCGGAAGTGCTTGCTTTTGGGGCTCTTGGTCATCAAGGGCAGGCACAGATTATTCCACAGGTCACCCCATCTGGCCACTGGTCCCAGTGAGAGGGTATAGTGAAGGTTTGAGTATTTGAGTGGCTGGCAACCCTGCTCGCCGCAGTAATGGATTCCCGACTGCATCTTCGTCTTGGCCAGACACACTGCGCTCCTGGCAGAGAACACACCCTCTATCAGATGGTTGCTGCCGTTAAGCTCATTGTCCTGGCGTATGAAGTATTCCGATGTCAACTTCCTGTTTTGCTTCAGTTCGGCCTGCATCTGGCTGGCTACCTTGTGCAGGATTTCCGCTGTGGCCTCCTCGGTGATGGCCGTACTCTCGTGCAGGGGAGTAAGTGCCACCTCTTGGGCAATCTCGCCAGCCTTGAGCATACGCTTCTCATAGCCGGCACACGACAGTTGCACCGTCTCGCCTGTTGGTAGCCTGCACATTCCCTCCTCATTCGTCCATGCGTGCCAGCCATCGCTGGATGACACCCTCGCGAGGGACAGTGCCTTGCCTGTGACAGCATTGGTGATGCGGCATGTGGCGGAATCCTGTACGGGGAGACTCTTGCTCTGCACCTTCCCTATACCGGTGAGCGCACATGAGAGAACCAGCAGGCAGCATGCCCACCTCTTGCTTGTGCCCCTGGGGCAGTGTGTCTTGTTTGTCATGTATCTGATGTTTTATGTCCAGTGTTCTTCGTTAGCCGTATATATGTAATCGTTAAACCGATGATAAGTGAACTCATGCTTTTGGGGCATGATAGTACTTGCATGAAGAACTACCACTTAATGCCTAAGACATCAAGGTTGTATTCTGCGTGCGGCCAGCCAGAATCCTTTTGTGTAGGGTTAGCTCTCCTACGTCAAAGACAATGTATTGTTTTCATGTGATCTTCTTGTTTTAGTTGGCTCTGCTGCAAATGTAGATGTTTCTTTTTGCTCCGCCAAACAAAAAAGATCATTTTTGTTGTAGAGTCAACTTACTGTATAGTCTATGGGTGTGCTTGCGGATGGCCGGGGGAGGGGGCTGTGGTGCTCAGTTCCCCCTCTCGTATCTGGTGTCCTTGTTATGTCCTGTCTGGCGCAGAACGCCCCGTGCTACAAGCTCCTTTATGCGTGTGTGGGCAGTGCTCCGCTTCAGGCTGAACAGCCGGGCAAACTCGGCACTGGTGATGCTGCTGTGGCTCTGGAAGTAGGCATCCAGATAGGGAACCATCTCGGCAGACTTGCCTGCCACGAGTGCGGAATTGCGGGGGACCTCGCGGAAGTGCGGCTTGCCCACGGCTGTGCGCAGTTCTTCACTGGGCTGGAAGGCTATGTCGCGCACCGCCATCGAGCGTATGCTTCCCTTCGTGTTGCGGTGTACGGCCGCGTCTGTGCCAACCGTCAGCCTGAAGGTGCCGAGCGATGGCAGGCGCACCTCGTTGCCTTCGCGCAGCAGCCTGGCCAGCACGTCGGCAAAGTCCTGCAACACTTGTTTGGCCGTTCCACGGCTTTCTCCTCCGTAGGCCGCTATCATCTCGGCCAGTTTCTCCTCCTCCACGACGGGGCTGTTGACTATGCGAGGGAAGAGCCGAGGCTCGCTGTCATTGTTGTTTCTCTGTGGTGGCATCTGCTGCCATTCTATGTCTATGGGCATTGTCAGATAGTTTTTGTGTGGTTTGTAATCAGTTCCTTTTCCGTCCGCAGCTGAGTGCTTCACCGTCCAACCCAAGGCTGGACGGTGCGAGCAACTATATTGCATCGCCGTATGAAGCAAGCTTCTCTGACCGTCCAGCCTTGGGTTGGACGGTGAAGGAATGTTCTTCGTGCACAGACGGACAGTACAAAGGTAGGGATAAAAATGGACTTGCCTGCCCGTTCTTGCCTTTTTCTTTCTTGTAGTGACGGTGCTGCCCAAGTGGAAAAGGGGCGATGGCAGGGTCAGGGTATGTGGATTGAGGACAGGTGGCAGCGGTGTGCTATGTCTCTCTCACTCAGAACCGCACGTAGCTCTGTGCCCAAAACTCGTTGTAGTGACGCTTCTGGGCGAGGCGGTCACACACATAGTTGTACTGCAGCTGGAACATCAGGTTGCGGTGCAATTGGAAGTTCGGCGCCAGACTGTACAGCGTCTTTGAGCTGCCCCAGGATGCCTGCTTGCGGAAGGTGTCGTATCGCGCGTAGATTTTCAGCCACTTGGTGCAGGGAGCACCTAAGGCTACGTACCATCCGTCGGCCTTCCCGCGGTCGGTGAAGACCTTGTTCTCCACGTCGTAGGCATTGATGTTGTGGCCTGTGCTGTGGGCATACTCGGCACGCACACTCCAGTCCTTGCGGTCGAACTTGGCGCTCAGTCCCCAGCGGTCACGGCCTACCGTGAGGTTTTCTCCCGTGCTCACAGCCTTGGTGTAGGAGCCGTGCCAGCCGAAGAGAGTGACGTGAAGCCCCTTGACAGGCTGTATCCAGATACTGCCCATCCAGTCCTTGCGCCCGTCGTTGTCGCCCTTGTTCTGCCCGTTGCCGTTATATACAGCGGCCTGGTAATGCAGCAGCGCGTGGCGGTCGGCGCTGATGGGCAGCAGGTCGCCCTGCACTTGCAGTCCCTGGTCACGTCCGTTCTGTGCCGCCTCTCCGCTGCAGTCCTCGCCGGCCATGGCTGTCATGGCCTGTGCCACAAGGGCATAGGAGCCGAAGCCCACATCCCAGGGGTTGCTGGGATTCTCGTATGTGAAGCCGCGCTTAAACTGTCCCACCTTCACCTGGAACTCCTTCCAGTGTACCCATTCCAGCGTATAGTCGCGCATGGCAGGCGAGGCATTGCGCAGTTCCATCTGCACACGGTACTTGAAGTCGCGCAGTATGGAGCCTGACAGATAAGCCCTCACCAGCCGGCACGAGAATCCGCCGCCGTGGTGGGAGCCTGCTTTCCCGCTCCACTCATACTTGCCCACCACATAACCACCGAACTTGGGTGCGCTCACGAAGCGGGTTACATCGCGCCCGTATTGCAGTTTCTGGGTGTGGGTGGCCGTGTCGGGAGCCATCACGCGCTCCAGTCCGCGGTTGAGATAAGCGGTGAGAAATCCCTCCTCATATTCGTCGGTTGCCCATGCCTGCAGGCCTGGGAAGAGGAGGCAAAAGAAAACCAGCACTGCCCCCACCGTGTTGGTGGAGGCAGGCTGGTGTGCGTTTTCTGTGCTGCCGACGGCTCTCTTCAGTGCCGCCGGCAGACTAAGATGATTTGTCATGTCTGTTTCTTACTTCTTGTTGATATATTCCACAATCCAAGCGCCCACCTCGCGTGTGCCGTAGTGGGGTGCTCCCTCTACCTGAATTTCAGGTGTGCGCACGTTGGCATTGAGCGATGCGTTGACTGCCTCACGTATGAGCGCCCCTTCTTCCTTCAGTTCGAAGTACTCAAAGAGCATGGCTACGGAGAGAATCTGAGCCAGGGGGTTGGCGATGTTCAGTCCTTTGCCTTGGGGCCACGAACCGTGGATGGGCTCAAAGACAGGTGTGCCTGTGCCGGTGGAGGCGCTGGGCAGCAGGCCCATCGAACCGGTTATGCAGGAGCCTTCGTCCGTGAGGATATCGCCGAAGGTGTTCTCTGTGACCATCACATCGAAGAACTTCGGGTCCTGAATCATGCGCATGGCAGCATTATCTACATACATGAAATCGGTCTCCACATCGGGGTACTCGGTCATCATCTCCTGGGCTACCTTGCGCCACAGGCGGCTTGATGCCAGCACGTTGGCCTTATCCACCACGGTCAGATGACGGCGGCGACGGCGTGCGTAGCCGTATGCCACGCGCAGGATGCGCTCCACCTCGTGGCGGGTGTAGTAGTTGGTGTCGTAGGCTTCCTCGGTTCCCTCCTTCTTCTCACCGAAGTACATGCCGCCGGTGAGCTCGCGTATGCAGATGAAGTCGGCGCCCTTCACCAGTTCGTCCTTCAGCGGAGACTTGTGCACGAGGCAGTCAAAGGTCTCCACGGGACGTATGTTGGCATAGAGTCCCAACTTCTTGCGCATGGCCAGCAAACCCTGTTCGGGGCGCACTTTGGCCGTGGGATTGTTGTCATACTTGGGGTCGCCCACGCTGGCAAACAGCACTGCGTCGGCCTGCTGACAAGTGTTGAAAGTGTCCTCAGGGAAGGGATCGCCCACCTCGTCGATGGCATGTGCACCGCAGAGAGCTTCGTTGAAGGTCACCTCATGGCCGAATTTCCTGGCCACAGCACTCAGCACGGCCACTCCCTGCTCCATTATCTCGGGGCCGATGCCATCGCCGGCCAACACTGCAATGTTCAGTTTCATATCTCTATCTTATTAGTTTGTCCTTACCTTATTATATAGGCAGCTCTGGCGTGGAAGCGCTTTGGGCGACCCGTTTTAGAAGTCCTGCTCGATGAGGTTGAGCATCTTGATGGTGGCCTTGATGGCCGCTTCGGTCTGGTCGGCATCGAAGCCTCGTGTGCGTATCAGGCGGTTGTCCCAGTTCCAGGTGATGGTTGTCTGCACAAAGGCATCCGTGCGTCCGCCCGGAGGAATCGACACGCCATAGTTGGTGAGCCAGGGAAAGCGGCGGCCCAGACGGTTCTTGTAGATGTGCCGTATGGCTCTCACGAAGGCATCGAACTGGCCATCTCCCTGTGCGCTTTCCTCATAAGTCTGTCCGTTGACCTCGAGGCGGAGGCTTGCCAGCGGCTTGAGTCCGTAGGCGGTGGTCACTACGTAGGAGAGCAGGCGCACATGCTCCTCGCTCATACCATGCTTGAGCACGTCGTTCACTATGAAGGGCAGATCCTCCTGCGTCACCAGCTCCTTCTTGTCACCCAGTTCGATGATGCGCTCCGTCACCCTCTTGGTCTGCTCGGGGGTCAGTTCGAGTCCCAGTTCCTCCAGGTTGCGCAGGATGTTTGCCTTGCCGGAGTTCTTGCCCAAGGCGTATTCGCGTTTCCTGCCAAAGCGTTCCGGCAGCAAAGCATTCTGGTAGAGTCCGGCCTTGTTGTCGCCATCGGCGTGCACGCCAGCCACCTGTGTGAACACGTTCTCGCCTGTGATGGGCTGGTTGGGCGGTATGGCAATGCCGCTGTAGCTCTCTACCAGGCGCGACACTTCGTTGAGCCTGCTCTCATCAATGCCCGTGTGGGCGTGGAACTGGTCGCGCAGAATGGCCTGCACACTGGCCAGCGGTGCGTTTCCTGCCCTTTCGCCCAGGCCGTTCACGCTGGTGTGGATGCCCGAAGCACCGCCCAGCACGGCTGCCAGCACATTGCTGATGGCCAGATCGTAGTCGTTGTGGGCATGGAAGTCAAAGTGCAGGTGGGGAAATCGCTTCACCATCTGTCGCATGAAGCTGATGAGGTCGAGAGGGTTCAGAACGCCCAGCGTGTCGGGCAGCATGAAGCGTCGTATGCCGCAGTGGCGCAGTGCCTCCACCAGGTCAAACACGTACTGCGGACTGTCCTTCATGCCGTTGCTCCAGTCCTCCAGGTATAGGTTGACCGTGAGACCCTGTTCTGTGGCATAAGCCACTGTGGTCAGAATGTCCTGTACGTGCTCTGCCAGTGACTTCTTGAGCTGTCCCTCGCAGTGACGGAGCGAGCCTTTGCACAGCAGGTTGACGCACTGGCATCCGCTTTCCACTATCCAGTCGATGCTGGTGTGGCCATCTACGAATCCCAGCACTTCCACCTTGGACAGCCTTCCCGTCTGCCTGGCCCAGCGGCAGATGTTCTTTACGGCCTCCTTCTCACCCTCGCTCACCCGTGCCGATGCCACTTCGATGCGGTCCACGCACAGGTTTTGCAGCAGTGCCTTGGCGATGATGAGCTTCTCATGCGGCATGAAGCTCACGCCGCTGGTCTGCTCTCCGTCGCGCAGGGTAGTGTCCATTATCTCTATGGTCTTCATCGTGCGTTCAGATGTTGAGGTCGGTGGGGAAGTAGTTGCGCGCTACACTCAAGGCTCGGTTGAGGTCGGGCAACGTCTGCATCATCTCGTCCACATGGCACAGGTCGCGCAGTGCGTAGGTGTCCTCAGCCTCGTCGGTGTGCTGTGTGGGTAGGGTGGTGAAGAGGTGGTTGCGTGCATCCAGCACGCGCACAGCACCCTTCGGGTAGGCTCCGTCCTGCCCGCGCAGCTGTTCGCTCACGTATTGGCAGAGCGCACGGGCAAACTCCTCCCTTACTTCTCTTGCGCTGCTTCCCACTGTTCTATCTTGTCCTTGCCTGCAAGCAGGAAGTCGATGTCGTCATAGGCGTTCATCAGACAATGCTTCTTGTAGGCGTTCAGTTCAAAGTGTTCGCTGTTTCCAGTGGTCTCGTTGGTCACTGTCTGGGTCGGTACATCCACCTTCACCCGTGCTTGTGGATTGGTCTCGATGGTGGCGAAGAGTTCCTGCTGGAACGCCTCACTCACCACCACGGGCAGCACAAAGCAGTTGAGCAGGTTGTTGCGGTGTATGTCGGCAAAGCTGTCACTGATGACCACGCGCACTCCATAGCCTGCAATGGCCCATGCGGCATGCTCTCGGCTGGAGCCGGAACCCCAGTTGTGTCCGCCCACGATTATCTCGTGTACCCCCTGGTGAGGTGCTTCGCTGAACTCGGGACGGTTCATCACAAAGTCCTGTACGGGTGTTCCGTCGGGCTTGTAGCGCAGGTCGTGCATGAAGGCATCGCCGAAGAACTTGGCATCGCGTGTGGTGGATGCCAGGTAGCGGGCCGGTATGATGAGGTCTGTATTGCAGTTGTCGATGCGGATGGGTATGCAGGTCGATTCTATGATGCTGAATTTCTCTTTAGCCATAGTGCATTAAAGTTTACGTGGGTCTGTGATTACTCCTGTCACGGCACTGGCTGCCACCACCAGGGGAGAAGCCAGGATGGTGCGTGCTCCCGGGCCTTGACGGCCCACGAAGTTGCGGTTGCTGGTGCTGATACTCAGCTTGCCTGCGGGTACCTTGTCGGGATTCATGGCCAGACAAGCCGAGCAACTGGGCAGGCGCAGCTCGAAGCCAGCCTCGCGCAACACCTCTTCGATGCCCTCGTCTATTATCTGCTGGCGCACCTTCCAGCTGCCTGGTACGAGCCAGGCCACCACGTGGTCGGCCTTCTTCCTGCCCTTGACAATGCTGGCAAAGGCGCGGAAGTCCTCGATGCGACCGTTGGTGCAGGCACCCAGGAAGCAGTAGTCCACGGGTGTGCCTTCCAGTCGCTGGCCTGGCTCAAACTGCATGTAGGCCAGTTGCTCCGTGAAGCCCTGGCGCTCCTGCTCGGGTATGCTTTCCAATGAAGGGATGCACTCGTCGATGGCAATGCCGGCTCCGGGGTTGGTACCATAGGTTATGCGCGGCTTGATATCCTCGGCGCGGAAGGTCACCTCCTTGTCAAAGACCGCATCGCAGTCGCTCTTGAGCTGCCTCCAACGCTCCACCGCGCGGTCCCACTCCTTGCCTTTGGGAGCATATTCGCGCCCTTTCAGGTACTCGAAAGTGGTGTCGTCGGGGGCGATGATGCCGGCTCGCGAACCCATCTCAATGGATAGGTTGGAGAGTGTGAGGCGTCCCTCCATGCTCAGTGCGCGTATGGCGCTGCCGGCATATTCCACTGCGTAGCCGGTGGCACCTCCTGTGGTCATCTGCGCCATGATGTAGAGCGCTATGTCCTTGGCTGTCACACCGGGCTGCAGAGTGCCCTCCACATTGATGCGCATCGTCTTGGGCTTCTGCTGCAGGATGCATTGCGAGGCCAGCACTTCGGCCACCTCGCTGGTGCCTATGCCCATGGCTATGGCACCCACAGCACCGTGGGTGCTCGTGTGGGAGTCGCCGCACACGATGGTCATGCCTGGCAGCGAGAGTCCCTTTTCGGGTCCCACCACATGGATGATGCCGTTGTCCTTGGTGCCCATGGCGAAGTGGCGGATGCCGAACTCCTGGCAGTTACGTGCCAGAGTCTCCACTTGCTTGCGTCCCACAGGGTCGTGGATGACCTTCTGCTGGTCGCTGGGTGTGTTGTGGTCGGGCATTGCCACCACCCTCTGAGGGCGGAATACGGGCAGATGCTTGTCCCTTAGCGTGTCAAACGCTTGCGGGCTGGTCACCTCGTGCACGAAGAGGCGGTCGATGTAGAGCTGTGTAGGGCCGTCGGGTACATTCTGCACCACATGGGCGTCCCATATCTTATCGAAGAGCGTGTTCATACCTTGAATTGTATAGAGTCAAATGTCGTCCTTCCACATCTTGAACGGGTACTGCCGCATGTGGGAGTTGTAGAAGCGGCGGTCGCCGGTGACTTCCCTGCCAATGAAAGACGGCTTCTCGAAGGGTTCATCTTCGGATGCCAGTTCCACTTCAGCCATTATCAACCCCTCGTTGTCACCATAGAACTCATCCACCTCGAAGGTGTGGCGACCGTCGGGAGACTTCACCAGATAGCGGGTTTTGTCGATGATGCCTGGTTCGCAGATGGCCATCAAATCATGTGCATCAGCCAGCGAAATCTCCTGCTCGAACTCATAACGCGAGAGTCCGGCCTTTGTGCTGGGGCCTTTGATGGTGAGATACCCCTTGTCATCACGTATTCTCACGCGCACAGTACGCCCGTTGCCCGAAGCTATATACCCCTGGCAAATGTGCGTAGAATTGTATGCCTGGTCCTTGAATTCCCCAACGACCAGGAATTTACGCTCTATCTCAAAGTGCATAGTCGATCCTTCTCTAAACTCGAAAGGCTCAACCCCACCAGATGACGGTGGCTACAAAGACAAGGACAAAGAGTATGATGAGAGTGGCCACCAGGTAGGTAACCACCTTCTTGCCCTGTTCCTTGACGTATGCATCATGTCTGCTCTTTTGTAGTTTTCTCTTCTCGCTCATATCTATGTAGTTATAGTTTCGACTTCTCTGTTTGCTCTCTCTGTCTGGCCTCTGCATCCGTTCCTGCCGTCTGTGTATATATATAATGTGTGCTCTGTGCCGGCAGCGTCAGGCTACACATTGTATATAATATAAGAGGCCGGCTGCTTAGGCTTCGCCACCGAACTCCATCAGGTAAGCCTTGATGAAGGCATCTATCTTGCCGTCCATCACGCCGCTCTCATCACTCGTCTGGTAGTTGGTACGGTGGTCTTTCACGCGGCGGTCGTCAAACACATAACTGCGTATCTGACTGCCCCATTCTATCTTCTTCTTGCCTGCTTCCACCTTGGCCTGTTCGGCCATTCTGTGCTGCAGCTCCTTGTCATACAGCATAGAGCGGAGCAGTCGCATGGCATTCTCTTTATTCTTCGGCTGGTCACGGGTTTCGGTGTTCTCGATGAGGATTTCCTCTTCCTCGCCCGTGTAGGGGTCTTTGTACTGGTAACGCAGACGCACTCCAGACTCCACCTTGTTCACATTCTGACCGCCTGCACCGCTGCTTCGGAACGTATCCCACGAGATGCGAGCCTGCTCGATGTTCACTTCGATGGTGTCGTCAACCAGTGGCGTTACGAACACACTGGCGAAGCTGGTCATTCGCTTGCCTTGTGCATTATAGGGACTTACGCGTACCAGACGGTGCACACCGTTCTCACTCTTGAGGAAACCATAGGCATATTCGCCCTGAATCTCCAGCGTGCAAGTCTTGATGCCTGCATCATCGCCGTCTATCAGGTTGCTCACCACGCACTTATAACCGTTTGTCTCGGCCCAGCGCATATACATTCTCATGAGCATCTGTGCCCAGTCCTGGGCTTCGGTGCCGCCTGCACCCGAGTTTATCTTCAGTACTGCGTCCATGGGATCCTCCTCCTGGCGCAGCATATTCTTCAGTTCGAGAGCCTCGATGGCTTCGATGGTCTTGGCATACATGCTATCCACTTCCTCCTCGGTGACCAGTTCCTCCTTGTAGAAGTCGAAGGCAGTCTCCAGTTCGTCGGCCATTGTCTGCACCTGCTCATAGCCCTTGATCCACTTCTCCAGCCCCTTGACCAGCTTCATCTGCGCCTCTGCCCGCTTCTGGTCATCCCAGAAGCCAGGTGCCTGAGTGCGCAACTGCTCCTCCTCATACTGCACCTTCTTGGCATCGATATCCAGGTAGCGATGAAGTTGTTCTGTTCTCTCCTTTACGTCTTTCAGTTGTTCTGCTGTAATCACTTTCTATCTATCTATGTTATTCTTCGTACATCTTGTCTATCTGCGCCTTGTAGTTCTGGTAGATGACAGGGCGTTTCACCTTGAGCGTATTGGTTAGTTCGCCTCGTTCCATGCTGAATGGTTCGGGCAGCAGGGTGATACGCTTCACCTGCTCATAGTGTGCAAATTCCTGTTGCAGCGTGTCGATGCGGTACATCACAAACTCCACCACCTTGGGGTCAGCGCACATCTCTTCACGGCTCTGGAAGTTCATCCCGTGCTCCTTGCATGTCTGCTCCAGCAGGTCGTATTCGGGTATCACGAGTGCCGATACGAATTTCTTCTGTTCGGCTACTATCACTATCTGATCCACATACCTATCTACACACAACTTCGATTCCAGCATCTGTGGCGCTATGAACTTGCCGTTGCTGGTCTTGAAGAGGTCTTTGATGCGGTCGGTGAGGAAGAGTTCGCCGTTCTTCATATAGCCGGCATCGCCCGTGTGGAACCATCCTTCCTCGTCGATGGCCAGTGCTGTCACTTCCGCCTTGCGGTAATAGCCCTTGGTGATGGTGTCTCCCTTGAGCAGGACTTCATTGTTGTCACCGAACTTCAGTTGCACTCCGTTGAGCAGCCTGCCTACCGAACCTATGGTGATAGGTTTGTCCCAGCGGTCGAGTGTGACGGTTGCTGTGGTCTCTGTCATACCATAACCTATCACCAGCAAGAGACCAACCGAGCGCATGAACTCTTCCACCTGGGGTGAGATGGCTGCTCCTGCTGTGGGGAAGAAATTGTGTCGCTCCAGTCCCAAAGTCTTGAGCAATAGTGCAATGACCGTCTTTTCGTAGAAGGCGTATTGCAGTTTCAGCGACAGGGGCGGCACCAGTCCGCGCATCTTGTATTCCACATTATAGGTGTGCCCGACGCGCAAAGCCTCTTCCAGCATGCGTCTCTGTACGGGGCTGCTTTTGTGCATGCGTTCCATGACACCTGCATACACCTTCTCCCAGAACCTGGGTACCACACACATCGTGGTGGGATGCACCTCGCTCAGACTTCTGAGCACATCCTGCGGCTTGAGGTTGAGGGCCAGTGTACAGCCTGTGGCCAGGCAGAGGTAAGTCCATCCGCGTTCAAATACATGTGTGAGCGGCAGGAAGGTGAGCGTGAGGTCTTTGTCCGAGAGCCTTACAGCCCCATTGTGGGCATGAATGCCAGCCATATACATGCGGTGGGTAAGCATCACACCCTTACTCAGTCCGGTGGTTCCGCTGGTATAGAGTATGTTGGCCAGATCGTCCCTGTCCAGCTCGCGGGTGCGTACCTTCACCTCATCCTGATGCTGCAGATGTTCGCCCATGTGCAGGAATTCATCGAAGTAGATGCTCACCTGATCCTGAGGATTCTTCTTCACGCTGCGGTCGAAGATAATCAGTTTGCTCACCTCGGGATCTATCTTCAGCACCCTGTAGGCCGTATCATACTGGTACTGTTCACCTACAAAGATGAACCTTACCTTGGCGTCACTCACCATGTACTTCACCTGCATCTCACTGCTGGTAGCATAGAAGGGGATGGTGACAGTCCTGATGGCATACGCGCCGAAATCCACATACAGGCATTCGGGCTTGTTCTGCGAGAATACCACAATGTTCTCCTGCACCCTCACACCCAACTCCAGCAGCGCGTTGCTCACCTGCTTCACCCGCAGCGAGAACTCGTTCCAGGATACGTTGTTCCACTGGCCTGACGTGTAGTCACGCCACATCAGAGCCGTACGGTTGCCGTAGCGTTTGGCCTGACTGTGTATTAGTGTTGATAGCGGACTCGGATTCTGCATAACTTCACACCTTATTCTTGCTTTGCACAAAGTTAATACAACAAGTTGAGATAAACGGCAACATATTTGACTTTTTTGATTTTACTGCGTAACTTTGTTCATCGGAAAGGACAATAGAGCGAGATGACAGACCAACTGACACACGAGGCAACCCAACTGCTGGAGCGCCTCATAAGTATTCCGCGCACGAGCCGGAACGAGAAGGAGGCAGCCGACATGCTGCAGGATTGCATGACGGGCGAGTATGGATTGCAGATGGAACGCACGGGCAACAACCTGCTTGCCACGGCTCCTGGTTTCTCCTCCAGTCGTCCCACGCTGCTGCTCAATGCGCACATCGATACTGTGAAGCCCGTGAGTGCCTGGCAGAGAGACCCTTTCAGCCCGCAATGGGAGGGTGATAGACTCTATGGGCTGGGCAGCAATGACGATGGAGCCAGTCTGGTATCGCTCCTGCAGGTGTTCCGCAGGCTCAGTGGGGAAGCTCTTCCTTACAACCTCCTCTTCCTGGCAAGTGCCGAGGAGGAGGTGAGCGGGCGTGATGGAATGGAGCGTATGGTGGGTCTGTTGCCGCATGTGGATGTAGCTCTGGTGGGCGAACCTACTGGCATGCAGCCTGCTATAGCCGAGAAGGGGCTGATGGTTCTCGACATCACAGCCCACGGAAAAGCCGGCCATGCAGCCCGTGATGAGGGTGACAATGCCATCTATCATGCACTTGACGACATGCAGTGGTTCCGCACCAAGGAGTGGAAGAGGGTATCGCCCCTGCTGGGCAAAGTGAAGACAACGGTGACGATAGTCAACTCCGGCACCCAGCACAACGTCATCCCCGACCAGTGTACCTTCACTGTGGATGTGCGTTCCAACGAGTTGTATTCCAATCAAGAACTCTTCCAACTCATCTGCCAGGAGGTGAAGAGTGAGGTCAAAGCACGTTCCTTCCGCCTCAACTCCTCATTCATCAGCACCAGCCACCCGATAGTGCAGGCACTCACAGCCATGGGCAAGAAACCGTTTGGTTCGCCTACCCTGAGTGACCAGGCGCTTATGCCCTTCCCGAGCCTGAAGATGGGACCGGGAGAAAGCAGCCGTAGTCACACTGCCGATGAATACATCCTGCGCTCAGAGATAGCCGATGCCATCAGCACCTACACCTCTCTGCTGCAAAATCTCGTTCTGTAGGTTGGACTCTTTTCCTTTTTGAGCGAAACGCCTTTTCTCTTTAGACCGAACTCCTTTCCTCTTTGGGTAAAGCTCTTTCCTCTTTGAGCGAAACTCTTTTTCTCTTTGGGTGAAGCTCTTTCCTCTTTGAATGAAGTCCTCTTCCAGGTTTGAGCGAAATCGCTTCCTTTTTGGGCGAAATGAGGCAGTCAAATTCCTCAAATCCATCAAAGTTTTACCATTTGTAAAAGAAAAAGGCCCAACTGTTTGGTCAATCAAGGAAAAGTGCATACCTTTGCAGCGTCTTTGGAAAGGGGCGCTGGTAAAACAGCCTTCTGGACACAAAACAAAGATGCTTCACAAGTCGTTGTGAAGGTTTGGAGAGATGGTAGAGTGGTCGATTACAACGGTCTTGAAAACCGTCGTACCGAGAGGTACCGGGGGTTCGAATCCCTCTCTCTCCGCA
>JABLTL010102791.1_pt1 | contig 22665 bp, 21 predicted proteins | sample 7160151 | NCBI WGS metagenome assembly JABLTL01 (sample SAMN14651223, study PRJNA627086) | human gut metagenome | isolation source: feces | host: Homo sapiens
CAGGGGGCACCGGTTATGAACTGGCTGGTGTACTATCCGGTGGAGAAGATGCTGAGCCGATGGACGGATGTGTTGATAACGATCAATCATGAGGACTATAAGCTGGCAAAAAAGAAATTTAAGATGAAAAAGCTTACCTACGTGCCGGGAATTGGAATAGATACGCAAAGGGAATGTTTGTCTCAAAAGGAAAAGGAAGAGAAACGTAAGGAGTTGGGAATTCCACAAGATGCATTTTTGATTACAAATGCTGCTGAGTTCACTCCGAATAAAAATCAAAAGACAGTGATTGAGGCAATCGAACAATTGCATAATTCAAATATTTACTTTGTAATGTGCGGTATTGGAGAAAAGAAAGCAGAATTGGAACAGTATGTGAAAGAGCATGGAGTGGAGGAACATATCCGATTTGTGGGATTTCGCAATGATCTGCATGAAATTCTTCAGACATCCGACTGTTTTGTGTTGTCTTCGTTCCGGGAGGGATTATCGGTGGCACTGATGGAAGCCATGGCAGAGGGGCTTCCTGTGGTGTGTGGCAGGATTCGCGGAAATGTGGATTTGATAAAAGATGGAAAAGGTGGTATATTAGTATCGCCTGAAAATAAAGAAGATTACGAAGCAGCATTTCGGAAGCTGTATGAAATGAAACATAAGGAACTGACTGATTTCCAGAGGATGGGACACATCAATGCAGAAAATGTGAAGTCGTTTGGAAGATTAGCGGTAGAAAGATTGATGGAAAACGTGTATATAGCGGAGTAACAAGATGGATGATGAAAAAAAGAATCCCATAATTAGTGTGCTCATGGGAATTTATAACGAAAAGAATAAAAATTATGTGATTCAGGCAATTGATTCCATCCTGCAGCAGTCTTTTACAGATTTTGAGTTTATTATCTGTGATGATGGATCGACAAATGAATTTTATGCATGGTTGCAGGATGTGTGTCGGAAGGATTCCCGCATTCGGTTACTGCGTAATGATAAAAACATGGGATTATCTTATACATTGAATCGTTGTATGAAGCATGCCAGAGGAAAATATTATGCAAGGATGGATGCGGATGATATTTCGAAAGAAAATCGATTGGAAAAACAGTTTTTTTTCCTAAAAAGTCATCCAGAGTATTCACTTGTGGGTTGCAATGCGGAATTCATAGACGATCAGGGGGTGTGGGGAAAAAGATTGATGATAGAAGTACCGCAGAAGAAAGATTTCTTGAGTACATCAGTTTTTATTCATCCAACGATACTTGTCAGAGCTGAAGTTATGCAGAAACTAGGTGGGTACTCTACAGAAACCTGTGCATTGCGGACGGAGGATTACGAATTGTTTATGCGCTTGTACGCAGCCGGAGAGAGTGGATATAATTTGCAGGAATTCTTGTTTCAATATCGAGAGGATGCATTTGCTTATGCTAAACGAAAGTATCGGTATCGTATTAATGAGGCATGGGTACGGTATAAAGGTTTTGAAAGGCTTGGAATTAGAAAAGGGCATTGGAGGTTTATAATTAAACCCTTGATCGCGGGTTTATTTCCTGCAAATTTGATGTTGTTCTGTCGAAAAAAAAAGTTCTCTAAATGATATGTTAAGTGTGGATAGATAATATGAATATTAATAATGATAACAGCTTATATGATATTAGTAAGGAAAAGATTGCTCCAGCTTTATTTAGTTATGTTAATTGGATTATTGAAAATGCAAAAAAAAGAAATATTTCGACCTTATATTTTTTGGCGAGGGATGGGTATGTCTTAAAACAGATTGCGGAATTAATATGTAAACAAAATGGAATGTCAATGGAATGTAGATATTTATATTGTTCAAGGGCTTCTTTGAGAATGCCTACATATTATTTTATTGGTGATGAGGCATTTGATCTTATATTTTCATCTGGCTACCATGTTACGTTAGCTACTTTTGCGGAAAGAATTGGAATGGATGAAAAAGAGTGGATGACTGTTCTAGAAGAGAGTGGAGTAAGTGAAAATATTGATATTGCCACAGAATTGAGTGAACAACAGATCTTTTATTATAAGAAGAAATTACATACAGATAAAAGATTGATAGATTTTTTGGAAAAGAAATCGCGAAAAGCATACGATTTGGTAGTACGATATTTTCAACAAGAAGAAATGTTAGAAAAAAATCAAATTGCAATTGTAGATAGTGGATGGGTTGGTTCAATGCAAAGATCTATTCGTCAACTATTGCAACATATCGGGTGGAAGGGAAAAATAATAGGGTTTTATTTTGGGCTATATGCACAGCAAAGAGCAGAAGATGGAGAATATCTAAGTTATTATTTTAATTATAATAAAGATTTAAAAAATAAAGTGTTATTTTGCAATAACTTGTTTGAAATTATTTTATCTGCTCCACATGGAACAACTATTGGGTATGAAAAAGAAAAAAAATGTATAAAACCCATATTACAGAAAACAACAGATAATGAACAAAATGAAAAAATAAAGGAACAAATTAATGGAATTGTAGATGGAACAAAAGAGATTCTATCACAAGGTATAAAATATGAAAAGAAGGATTGTCAAAAAATATTAAGAAAAATAATGGGGGATCCTTCAATACAAATTTCAAAATTATATGGTGCTTTTATGTTTTGTGATGACATTACTGATATGAATCGTTTTTATTTAAATGATTTGAAGTCGAAAAAGGACGTGAAAGAATTATTGGTGTGGCGTAGGATATGGGTAAGAATTAGTAAAAAAAAGAAAGAGCAACTTTTTTGGGATTATGGAGCAATCACATTAATTAGAAATCCGATAAAAAGAAAATGGTATTGGTTGAACTCCTATCTATGGAAAATATTACAGTACACAATTAGACATTAAAAAAATCAACAGAAGGTAATGTGATAAGATATTCAATACATTTAAACTACAGAATTATATTTATAGAGTGATTATAAGATAATATGAATTAGCATAAAGGAGTATAGGATAAATGGAACAGTTCAAGATGATAATGCGTCTTGCAAAAAATGATTTTAAATCTAGATATTCGACAACCATATTTGGAATGATATGGGCATTTGTTCAGCCATTGATGACGGTATTGGTTTTTTGGTTTGTTTTCCAATTAGGTTTTAAATCTCAGCCGGTAAAAGATATGCCATATATGTTATGGTTTATTACGGCATATGTACCATGGATATATTTTTCTGATATACTAAATTTTGGGGTAAACGCTTTAAATGACTATAGTTTTCTTGTTAAAAAAGTTAAATTTAAAGTTGAATTGCTTCCTTTAGTACGTATTATTTCATCTGTGTTTGTACATATCTTTTTTATTATTTTTATTTTTGTGGTGTTTTTTTTCTATAAGCAGCCATTGAGTATATACTGCGTTCAGGCAATATATTATAGTGTTGCGTTGTCCCTCTTAGGATGGGGATTAATTATGTTGCTTTCAGCTTTAGCAACTTTTTTCAAAGACATAACTCAGTTTGTTGCGATTATTTTACAAATTGGCTTTTGGGCTACACCAATTTTTTGGAATAAAGATGTAATGGTATCTGGAATTGTGGCGCAAATATTAAAAATAAATCCTTTATTTTATATTATAGAAGGTTATAGGGATAGTTTTTTGTATAAAATTCCGTTTTGGAGCCATCCAGTACAAACAGTTTATTTTTGGGTATTAACAATAGGCATAGGTTTACTTGGATGGAAAACTTTTAAAAAACTTAGACCTCATTTTGCAGATGAGTTATAAAAAGGAGAAACTCGGTGAAAGCGATTAGTGTGAAAAATTTGAAAAAAATATATTCATTGTATGATTCCAGACGAGATAAGTTGAAGGAAGCTTTTTCTATAACTGGGAAAAAATATCATAAAGACTTTGAGGCTATAAAAGGAATTAGTTTTGATGTTGAACAAGGAGAATGTGTTGGAATTATAGGATTGAATGGGTCTGGAAAATCTACATTGTTAAAGATTTTAACTGGAGTTATTACACAGACAGAAGGAACAGTTGAAATTAACGGAAAAGTGTCAGCGTTGTTGGAATTGGGTGCTGGATTTAATCCAGAATATAGTGGGTTAGAAAACATATATTTAAACACTATGTTGATGGGATATACTAGAAAAGAGACCGATGAAAAATTAGATCAAATTTTAGAATTTGCAGATATTGGAGATTTTATCAATCAACCTGTTAAAATATATTCTTCTGGAATGTTTGTTCGTTTAGCATTTGCGATTGCAATAACTATTGATCCGGACATATTAATCATAGATGAGGCTTTAAGTGTTGGAGATGTTTTTTTTCAGCAGAAATGTTATAAAAAAATTAAAGAATTTGCTGGAAAATCTACGGTATTAATAGTATCACATGATTTGAATGCAATTACAAAATTTTGTCAACGCATTATAGTGATGAATTATGGAGAAATTGTATATAACGGGGAACCAACAGAGGCTATTTCACAGTATTTTAGAGTTAAACAAGGTCAGATTAAAGAAAAACAACAAAATGATGTTGTGGAAAATGTAAAACAGTTTGAAAATTATAAAGTTCCAGACACAAAAGATTATAGTGGCAAGATGGATGTGGTTATTGAAAAATATTATTACGAGATAGATAAAAATCCATTTGGAGAAATGTGTGAGAATGGAAATGAAGTTGATATCCGTATGTTAGTTCATAGTGAACGCGACATAGAAAATCTTATTGTAGGATATCAGGTAAGAGATAAATATGGTAATGAAATGTTTGGTGAAACCTCTCTTACATCAAAAGTAGAACAATTTTCATTACATAGTGGAATGAATTTAATCACTTTTTCTTATACATGGCCGGAAGTAAGGGAAGGAGATTATTTCATTACATTGGGAATTGGTGAAGGAAATGAGGTGCTAAATCAGGTAGAACAGTGTTGGATTAATAATGCGATACATATCATAGCGACAACACATGGAAAAACAATATTTGGAATTTTTAATCATGAGATGGAACAGTTTAGTGTAAAAAAAATAAATTAAAGATTATAAACGGAGGAAGAATATAAAAAATGAGAAAATGGACGTACGAAAATCCACAGTTTGAATGTGATAAGATAAACGGAGATTTGTTACTATACTCTCCTTGGTCAGGACATCGAAATTTTATTTATGATTTTATTGCCTATTATAGACCAAATCAAGTAGTTGAATTAGGAAGTTATTACGGATGTTCAGCTTTTGCAATCTTACAAGCAATTAAAGATTATAAATTATCAACAAAATTTTACGCTATAGACACATGGGAAGGCGATTCATTTGCGGTGTATGGAAAAGAGAAAGTTTATGAAACATATAAAAAAGTAAATGATACATTTTTTGAAAAGCAGAATTCTTATATGCTTAGGATGACATTTGATGAAGCAAGCGCTAAATTTGAAAGTAATTCAATAGATGTTTTGCATATAGATGGTTCACATAGATATGAAGATGCAAAACACGATTATTTAACTTGGAAAGATAAAATGAAAAAAACAGGTATTATTTTGTTCCATGATATAAGTAAGGATAAATTGTTTGGAAAAAATATGGGGTCACATGTTTTTTGGGAAGAACTTAAGAAAAAACAGTCATATACGTGTGAATTTGATTTTAGTTTTGGGTTAGGTATTCTTTTCTTAAGCGAAGATGTGTATAAGGATTTTTTGAGCAAGGTTAATATGCAAAAATATCAGAGAATTAATAATGAATTGGCTGTTAATTATAAAGATGTTATTAGAAAAAATCATTTTGAATTAATTGATAAAGAGAATTGGATTACTTCTTTGCAACAAGATAAGGAAGTTCTTGAAAATGATAATCAAAGATTAGTTCAAGAAATTGAAAAAATTAAACAAACCTATGAAAAGCGTATATGCGAAATGACAGAATCATATGAGAAAAGTAGTTGTGAAATGAAAAATGCATATGAAAAAGACGAGGATAAGAAAAATCAGTACATTGAAGAATTAGAGGATACTATACGACTTTGGAAGAATGAAGTTGATCATATAAAGCATGATTATGAAGATACCATACAGGGAAAAGATAGGTATATTTTAGAACTTGAGCAAAAATTAACTTCTGATAACAAATGAAAAGGATGAATAAAAAATGGATAGTAGAATTTTGCACCGTGAGATTAAAATATCAATTATCATGCCTGTGTATAATACGGAAAAATATGTAAAAAGATGTATTAATAGCGTATTGCAACAAACATATTCTAATATTGAATTGATAATTGTTGATGATTGTTCACCAGGGAATATTAAAGAAATTGCTCAAGATTTTATCAATATTGACAATAGAGTAAAAATTATTTCACATGAAGTAAATAAAGGATTATTTTGCGCGAGATTAACAGGAGCAAAACAAGCAACAGGTGATTATATAGCATTTATTGACAGTGATGATTATGTATCAAACGATTATTATCATACGTTAATTGAAAAGGCAGAAGAAAAAAAGGCGGATATTGCAATCGGACATACGGTATATGAGAAAGAAGATGGAACTCAATACATACATAATTTTCATGATGCATGTTTTGAATTTGATGTACTTTCTGGAGAGGATGTACAAAAATGTTATTTTGAACAAAAAGGTCAATGTTATTCTTGGCATACAATATGGAATAAAATATATAAGAAAACATTATGGGATCGGTGCGTGCCTTATTATGAAAAAATATCTGGGCATGTTATTATGACGGAAGATATTGCTTTTTCAACAGTACTTTTTTATTTTGCCAAGCGTGTTACAACGGTGCCCAATGATGCATATTTTTATTGTGCAAATGAAAATGCTTCAACAAATTCTGAAGGGCTATCTTTTTTAAAATTTAAAAAAAATATGCAAGATATACAAACTGTATTTAATTTCGGAGAGGAGTTTTTGCGTGAAGTTAACGCAAAAGAGTGGATGCAGAAAGATTTTAAAGAATTTAGAAAATATTATGCTAGAATTTGGAGAAATCTTCCTAATGGCACATATATAGGCATTGAAAAAAAAGAAAGTTTGGAAATTTTAAAAAATTTTTGTCCGGAAGAGAATAGAGCAATACTTCCGGAAGATAATTTTTTCGCATTGGTTAAGACTCCTTGGAGAGGTGGCTTAGAGGGATTTAAAGATAAAATTGCAAAAAGTTCCGATGAATACGTTAGTTTTGATATTTTTGATACATTAATTCAAAGACCATTTTATGAACCAACACATTTATTTTATTTAATCAATAAAATATTTGAGAGTGAGGTTAAATCCAATTTTGATTTTTATGATGTACGTATTCAGTCTGAGCAATATGCAAGGCAAAAATATGGAAAAATTCATCCGGCTTGGCAAGATATAAATCTTGATGAAATTTATGTCGGGATGGGAGAACTATATGGATTTTCAGATGATGTGCTTGAAAAACTTAAAGCAGAAGAAAAAAAGTTAGAAACTAATTTTTGTAAATGTCGTAATTCTGGAAAAGAATTGTATGAAACAGCTTTATTAACTGGAAAAAAGATAATAATAGTTTCAGATATGTATTTGTCACGTGAAACAATTGAGGAGATTTTGCATAGAAATGGATTCTGTGAATATGAAAAGCTATATTTATCATCAGAATTAAGAAAAACTAAAAGTACTGGGGATATTTATGACATTGTGAAGAAAGATCTTGCACTAGCAGGAAATAAACATATTTATCATATAGGGGATACTTGGGTAAATGATTATGAGAATGCTAAAAAAGCGGGCTTTGATGCACTTTTTTTCCCAAAGGCTAAGGAAGTATTTGAAAATAAAATACAAGATTTGAATACAAATAATTGTTCAAATATGGCTAAAATTTTTTGTGGAATTGCAGTAAAATCGGAAGAATATTATAAATCTGTTGGGTATGGCTGCATGATAGCAATGACTTTTAATAAGTATTTTGATAATCCTTTTCGAACATTTAATTCGAATAGTGATTTTAATGCCGATCCTAATTTTATTGGATATTTTGTGGTTGGGATGCACATGATTGGGCTGGCAAAATGGATAACAGATCAATGTGAAGAACGAAAAGTAAATAAAATTCATTTTCTTGCTCGGGATGGATTTTTGCCGCTACATGCATACCAAATATGGAATGCTGATAGCAAAGATACCATTAAAGCTGACTATATGTATGCTTCAAGAAAAGCAGTTATGACGGGAATGATAACATCAAAAGTAGATTTTTATAATCTGCCAATAGAGTATCATAATCATTCACCTAAAACGCTCTTAAAAGTATTAGAGTTTGCAGCTGAAGAGTTGTCAGAAAAAGAGAAAATAAAAATTTGTAAAGATTATAAAATTGATTATGAAAAAGTATTTACAGAATATCAAGAATATATTCATTTTATAGAACTGTTTTTGGATAAGATTTATAATGAAAAAATATTTAAAAAAAATCAGAACCTAGCAAAAGAATATTATTCAAAAATTAAGGAAGATGATATTACTTTTGATATGGGATATAGTGGAAGAATACAAAATGCTATATCACAATTAGCGGGGCATGGTGTGGATGTCCTTTTTGTACATCAAGAAGTAGGAAAAGCTGAAAAAATGAAACGAATGGGAGAATATAAAATTGTAAATTACTATGATTTTACACCATGTGTATCGGGATTGTTAAGGGAACATATATTATCAGATTATAGGGCAGGTTGTAGTTCTTTTGAATGTGTAGATGGAGTAGTCCTGCCAAAACTGAGTGAAGAAAGAAAAAATTTTCAGGATATTTTTGTGGTTGATACAATTCAGAAAAATGCATTACAAATGGTAGCTGATTTTAAAAACATTTTTAAAAAATATATAGAGTATGTTCCTTTTAGAACAATGGAGGTTTCTTTCCCCTTTGAGGGATATCTTAGAAATTCATCTTATTTAGATCGAAAGGTTTTTGCAGCGTCATATTTTGAGGATATGGTTTATGGGGGATGTGATCAAATTAAAATTGAGGATTTTATTAATTACACAATTCCATATGTGGCAGATGAAAATCGTGAAAGGTATGCTGTTCCGGTAGATAATATTTTATTTATGATGAAAAATAAGAGTTTGTTTACAAAGGCATTTGTGATATTTTGCGTTGACAAAAGAGCTTTCAGACATTTGGTTGGAGAAAAAATTAAAAGAAATCACTGTTTATATTCAATTGGAAAGAAAGGTGTAAAATTGTATGATAAATTGTTCCTTCATAAACTTTGAAAAATAGATAATGTTAAATTTGGGCTGAATGTAGAAAGAGGAAAGAATTGATGGATAGTAAGAAGAAAAGAATTGGATTGTTCATATTATATTTTGCTGCTTTATATTGCGGATTACTATTTATGCACTATGCTACAGATACATATGGTAATTTATATAGCGATAATGCAAAGTGGCAATTAGCAGTAGGAAGATACTCTATATATTTTTTGTCAAAGATATTTGTTTTTTTTAAAATTTCATTGATAAAATACCAGCAGATTTTTATGCTATTTTCTATTGGAATTTTAGGGGTGGCAGCAGAGATGATGTTTTCATCATTTGAACAGATGGTTGGAGAAAAAAATACAATAATATTATATTTGTTGTCATGTTTGGCTCTCGGAAATGCGTATAGTACAGAATTGTATTTGTTTCCTGAATATACTTTATATAATTCGCTAGGGGTATTTTTAGCTGTGTTAGCATTTGTACTTTTTAAATGCATGTCGAGAAAAAAGATGCTGATTAGTTGTGTTGTTTTAATCATAAGTCTTGGCTTTTATCAAGCAAATATAGGAATTTTTATTGTTTTATGTATGACATTTATTCTTTTATATAAGGGAGAAAAAAAATATTTTGAGTTGCTATTTGAAATGTGTTTGTGTGCGGGGGGAGCTAGTATCTTTAATATAGCCATAAAGAAGATTTTGATTCGGATGAATGTTACGGAGGCTATTTCTCGTGATGCAAAGTTGACAGTTTCTACGGTAATTTCTAATTTGAAAACGATTATTGCAGAACAAAAAAATATTCTTTTATTAGGAGACAATTTATTGCCAAAATATAGTTTATGTATTATTCTAGCTATAGGATTAGTTTGCTTGATATATTGCATGAAAAAGAATAATAAAAATATAATATATATTTTGACTACGCTTGTTTATTTAGGAATTTGTTATTTAAGTGTATATGCGCCACATTTAATAGCTGGAAATGTATGGTTATCTCCGAGAACTATAACACCTGTTTTTGTTTTTATTACTTGTATATTTATTTGTGTATGTGTATACATGAGAGAAAAAAGAAGTTGTATTAATAAAATTTTGCTAATTTGTGTTTTTACATTTTGCATTATTGATTTTTGGGAAGTTCAGGGGATTATTCAAAATCATATTGCAACCAATAAGATTGATCAGGAATATGCATATGATATATATTCTGAACTACTCAGATATGAAAATGAAACCGGAAATAATATAAAAAAGATAGCGACTGTAAATGATGCGGTACCTTTATGGAAAAATAGATATGTAGATTTTTACTCATATAACGTAAATGAAAGAGCTTATATAAATGAGTGGAGTGATGTTTCATTAATTGAGTTTGTTTCTGGAAAAATGTTTGAAAAGGTTGAAATGGATAACGATATATTTGAACAGTATTTTAAGGGAAAAGATTGGGATTACTATTGCCCAGAGGAACAATTGTATTTTAAAGATGATACAATGTATTGGTGTAAATACTAAAATACAATGTATATATGTATAATTTTTTAGGTTTAGTTTAGATAGAAAAGAGTAGAGGAAGTATAATGTTTAAAAATGTTACGATTTTATTACCTGCAATGAATGAAACATATTCATTAGAACAGAGTGTAGAAATAATTTTAAAAACATGTAAAGACAATGATATATTAGAGATTATTGTATTATTAAGCAAAAAATCTACAAAAGAATGTATAGAAATGGCACAAAAAATAAAAGAAAGATATCCTCAAAAAATAATTGTTCACTATCAAACAATGCCATTTGTTGGAGGTGCATGTAGGGAAGGCTTTGAATTAGCACGTGGAAGCCATGTTGTGTTGATGTCATCTGATTTGGAAACAGACCCGCATTTGGTTTGTAAATTTATTGAGGAAGAAAAACACAATCCTGATGGGATTGTGACAGCATCCCGATGGATGAAAGGATGTAGTTTTGAAGGATATAGTAAAGTTAAATGGATTTGTAATTTTGTTTTTCAAAGGATAGTAGATATTTTGTATGGCACGAAACTTACAGATTTAACGTATGCATTTCGAATTTTTCCAACGAAATTAGTGAAAAAAATTAATTGGGAGGAATTGAAGCATCCGTTTTTTTTGGAAACCGCTTTGAAACCATTACGTCTCAAAGTAAAATTTACGGAAATTCCAGCGAACTGGGTGGCACGAACGGAAGGCGAATCACAAAATTCATTTTGGGAAAATTTTAAATATTTTAGAATAGTGTTTAAAGTTCGTTTTTGTAAAAAAGATCAGTTATTAAGGAATATTTAAGGAGGAGACATACTTTGAAATATTTGATTTTAGGCGCAGGTCCTGCAGGATTGGCAGTTGCAAATAGGTTAAAAGAATTAGGAGAAACTTCTTTTTTGGTTTTGGAGAAAGAGCAAGAGGCAGGAGGATTATGTAGGAGTACAATGGTAGACGGAAGTCCGTTGGATATAGGTGGTGGACATATATTAGATGTTCGCAGACCGCGTGTCGATCAATTTGTATTTCAGTTCATGCCAGAATCAGAGTGGGATAAATATGATAGAGTGTCTCGTATTCAAATTGGAGATATGGTATTAGATTATCCATTTGAGGCAAATATTTGGGAGATGCCGGTGGAAGAACAGGTGCAACATTTAATAGCAATTGCGCATGCCGGGTGTAATAATGGTGTTCCGAAACCGGAAAAATTTAGTGAGTGGATTCCGTGGAAATTGGGACAGAAAATTACGGATGATTATATGTTGCCATATAATAAAAAAATATGGTGCATGGATTTAGATGAACTAGGAACCTATTGGCTAGAAAAATTACCGAATGTTTCATTTGAAGAAACTTTACGGAGTTGTTTGGAACATAAACCATATGGAACATTACCAGGACATGCACAATTCTTTTATCCTAAAAAATATGGATATGGAGAATGTTGGCTTAGAATGGCTGATAATATTAAAGGTAATATTGAATATGGGGTCGACGTTAATGAAATTGATTTTGATTTAAAAAAGGTAAATGGAAAATATCAGGCAGAAACAATTATTAATACAATTCCATGGACAACTTTTAAACATATAAAAGGTGCAAATGATAAGTTTGAAAATAGTATTAAACAGTTGATACATACATCAATTGTTGTAAAATATTTTGAAGAAACCATAGATACGGATGCAAGTTGGGCATATTTTCCAGATCCAGAATTAGAATATCATAGAATTATGTATAGATCTACATTTTGTCCGAATTCAAGAGGATATTGGACGGAAACTAATTTGAAACGTTCGGATTTGAAAGATGGACACTGGTATTATGTCGATGATTATGCATATCCGGTAAGCACGATAAAAAAACCAGAAGCTATTTCATATATTTTAGATTTTGCAAAATCTAAAAATGTTATTGGTTTGGGAAGATGGGGAGAATGGCAACATTATAATTCTGATATAACAGTAGAAAAGGCGTTAGATTTGGCAGAAAAAATAAAGGGGTAAAAAATGTTGGTAAAAAAGATGAAAACAGATTTTGAGTTCTCAAATGAAAATGGTTCTTTGGTTCAACTTGTACATGATGGGTGGAAGCAGGTAAATGTGTTGATATCAAAAAAGGGGAGTAAAAGAGGAGGGCATTTTCATAAGGAGAACCAAGAGGCATTTTATATCGTGGAAGGCAAATTAATTTTAATTCTTGATGAAAATGAAGAACATGAGGAAACAGAGTTTTCAACTGGAGAAATGTTTATGATTTCGCCTTATCAAATGCACAATTTTATTTTTTTGGAAGATACAATTATGGTATCTATGTATAGCAATGGTGTGGAACATTTGGATGGAACGAAAGATATTTATACAGTAGAGGGAGAAGACAGATGAAGAACAGAATTGGGGCATTGGATGGAATTAAAGGGATAGCAGCATTATTAATTGCGTGTGTATATCATTTAGCTACAGTACCTTTTCCATACGCTTCGGGTTTGCCATTGGAAAAGGTAAAAATATTTAATTGGATATATAGATTTGGATATATTTTTGTTGAGGTATTTTTATTTGTTTCTGGTTACACAGCATTTTATCATTATACAGAAAAGATAGAACATGGATTAGGAATATGGGATTTTTTGAAAAGAAGAATACAAAGGATTTTTCCTGTTATGTGGATTACACTTGTGAGTGCGGTGGTAGGTGAAATTATTTATTTCAGTAATCACGAACAAATGTTTTGGTGGGGGGGGTGGAAATAATACAATTTTGACCCTGTTTTTAAATGTATTTGGTCTGCAAGCAATATTTAATGTTGGACAATCATGGAATTATCCAGGATGGTCATTGTCTATATTCTTTTTGTGTTGGCTAATATATTGGTGTATAATTACAATTGCAAAAGAAAGTAGGAGAAAAAAAATATTGGGATGCCTAATTATGATAATGGTTGGAATTATTATTCAAATTTCGTATCCTAATATTGCAATTCCAGGATTTACCTATTCTGCTGCAAGAGGCTATATTAGCTTTTTTGGCGGAGGACTTTTTTTGCTGATTAATGAAGCATTATCATTTGAAACAAAAAAAATTTCAGTTTTTATTTCAATTACATGGTTAGTATTTGTTGGTATATTATGCAAAGTAGGAATTTCATTAGAACCATTTTCAACAACTATGGCATTGGCAATTATTCCAATGGTAATGGTTGTGCTTTTAAATAGTACAATTATGAAAAAAATTTTGGAATTTAAACTTTTTCTTTTTTTGGGAAAAATTTCGTTTTCACTATATTTATGTAATTATAGTATTGAAATATTTACGGCTATGATTAATGAAGTTTTAGATTTAAATATCAATTTTTCTGGGGTAAGTTTTTTTGTTGGGAATATATTGATTCAGATATTGATAAGTAGTATTGTATATTATTTTTTTGAAGTTAGAATAATGGAGTGTATAAAAAAGAGGGATAAAAAATGTACGTTGTGATAGGTGCAAATGGGTATATAGGGGCGTATGTGACAAAAAATATTTTGAAATATACAAATGATTCTGTTTTGGCAATTGGAAGACATATTGCTTCGGTTGATATTTATAATAAGAGAGTTAGTGGAGTGCAATGTGATATAACAGATGATAGAGATATTGCTAAATTATCGCAAAAAGTTGCACTGATGGAAAATGTTAAGATTATTTATTTGGCAGCATATCATCATCCGGACGATGTGAAGAAAAATCCGAAAGTAGCTTGGAATGTGAATGTAACATCGTTATCGAAAGTGTTAAATTCGCTGGATAATGTTAAATGTTTGTATTATGTTTCTACAGAAATGGTCTACGGAGAGGGAAATAAAGAAAAATTATTTTCGGAAAAGGATGAATTGAAGCCAGTAAATTTGTATGGAGTTCAAAAAAAGGTGGCAGAAGCAATTGTATTGGGATATGGGTATAACGTGGTACGATTTCCATTTGTGATAGGTCCAAGTTTATTGCCAGGGAAAAAACACTTTTATGATATTATCGTTGATACAGTACGATCTGGAAATGTGATAGAGATGTTTGAAGATGCATATAAGAGTGCATTGGATTTTGATACAGCAACAAAGCTGGTGATTGAGTTGACAAAAATGGACACGGAAGTTGTTCCCAAAATTTTGAATGTTGCTGGTGATAGTATCTTGTCTAAATATGACATTGGGGTTGAGATTGCTAAAGCAAATGGATTGGATGAGCAATTGATAAAATCTATAAGGTTAAGTCAGGACAATAAAATATTTAATGAGAAAAGGGCTAGTTGTACATTATTAGATAATACTTTGCTAAAGAAGACATTACAACTCGATACGATAAAGATGAAATTTTAAGGGAGAAAAGATGTACATTGTTTTATTATCAGGTGGATCAGGAAAAAGATTATGGCCGCTGTCAAATGATTTAAGGTCAAAACAGTATATTAAAATTACGAGAGAAGAAGATTCTGGAACAAATTGTTCCATGTTACAACGAGTTTGGAAGCAGATTGAAAAATCTAAGGTTGCTAAAAAATGTATTATTACAGCCAGTCAAGGTCAGGTAGAAATTATAAAGAGTCAGTTGGGAGACGTTAATATTGCGATAGAGCCAGAAAGGAGAGATACCTTTCCGGCAGTAGCCTTATCCTGTGTGTATATTAAGGATTATTTAAATGCAGAGGAAGACGAATGCGTATGCTTTATTCCAGTTGATCCATATACAGAAATAAAGTATTTTGAAACACTGAAGAAACTGGAAAAGACTCTGGATGAAACAGATTCGGATGTCGTATTGATGGGAGTTGTACCAACTGAACCGTCGACAAAATATGGTTATATTGTACCTAAAAGGGTAGATGAGGAAGAAAAGCAGGAATATTATGAGGTTGAAAAATTTCAGGAGAAACCCACAGAAAATGTGGCTGCTGAATTGATTCAAAAGCATGCATTATGGAATTGTGGAGTTTTTTGTATGAAAATAAAAACAATTCTAAGTCTTGTAGAACAACTTAATGCACCTATTACATACCCTGAATTGTATAATGATTATGGAAAACTTCCGAAAATTAGTTTTGATTATCAGGTGTTAGAAAAATCTCAAAATTTATATGTTGTTCCATTTCAAGGTATGTGGAAGGATCTGGGAACGTGGGACATTTTAGCCGGACAGATGAATACGGATATTTTGGGGAAGGGAATTTGTGATTCAAGTTGTGAAAATACAAATATTGTTAATGAATTAGATATTCCAACAATTGCAGTTGGAACTAAAAACGTAATGGTTGTTGCTTCCTTTGATGGAATACTTGTAATTGATAAAGAAAAAAGTAATGAAGTAAAAGAAATAGTGTCTAAGTTAAACTATCCATCAAAATATGAGGAACGAAGATGGGGAGTGCTAAAAACATTAGATTTATCCGAAACAGAGGACGGATTCACTTTGCTGAGAAAAATAATTATGTTTGGGGGGGCGTCATCCAGTTATCATTATCATAATGAGCGAGATGAAGTTTTGACTATTTTAAGCGGACGTGGAGAAATTATTATTGATGGGGTAAGCATTTTATTGAGTCAGGGAACAACAATAACGATACCGCAAAATAAAAAACATGCAGTGCGGGCATTTTGTGATATGGAATATTTAGAGACTCATATTGGAAGAACATTTGGTGACGAGGATATAAATCGTCTAACGTTTGATTGGAACGAAATTCTTAGAATGGAAAAGAAAAAATAGGAGGAAATTACTAATGAAGAACGTTGCGTTAATTACAGGAATTACTGGGCAGGATGGATCATATTTAGCAGAACTTTTACTTGAAAAGGGATATGAGGTACATGGAATAATTAGACGACACAGTACACCATGCACTGATAGGATAGATCATTTGATGAATAATCGAGAATTAGAGGATAAATTTTTTGTTCATTACGGAGATCTTACAGATTCCAGTTGCATGGCGAGAATTGTTGCTAAAGTAAAACCTACAGAGGTATATAATTTGGCTGCACAGTCACATGTGGGTATCTCTTTTGAGGTGCCAGAATATACGGCAGAAGCGACAGGTGTAGGAACGATTAAGTTGTTGGAAGCAATACATCAGAGTGGATTAAAATGTAAATATTATCAGGCATCTACGTCAGAATTATTTGGCGGAATACCGGAAACAGCACCACAAAGTGAAAAGACTCCATTTTATCCAAAGAGTCCATATGGGGCTGCAAAATTATATTCATACTGGATTACTGTTAATTATAGAGAATCATATGATATGTTTGCGTGCAATGGAATTTTATTTAATCATGAGTCACCAAGAAGGGGAGAAAATTTTGTTACCAGAAAGATCACGTTGGCAGTTGCTAATATTATGGCGGGAAAGCAAGAAAAATTGTCATTAGGCAATATGGATGCGAAACGCGATTGGGGATTTGCTGGAGATTACGTTGAAGGAATGTGGAGAATACTGCAACAGGAGAAGCCATCAGATTATGTTTTGGCTACAAATGAAACCCATACGGTAAGAGAATTTGTTGAGGCTGCATTTGAAGAAGTTGGTATAACAATTGAGTGGAAAGGATCAGGGGTTGATGAAAAAGGATATGATAAGAAAAACGGAAAACTTCTTGTTGATATCAATCCTGATTTTTTTAGACCAGCAGAAGTTGATTTATTATGGGGAGATGCTACAAAGGCAGAGAAAGAGTTGGGATGGAGAAGAAAAGTCGATTTTAAGGGACTTGTACAAATGATGGTCAATGATGACATGAAACAAATTATGGGAATGACATCAAAAGAATTTAGAGAGAAATAAGATGGAAAAACAGGATATTTTTGACAAAATAATGGAATTTCCTTTATTTAGTGTTTTTCAACCAATATATAGAAAATATAAAGAAATACTATTATATTTGTTTTTTGGAGCGTGGACTTTCATAATTAGCATTCTAACCTATGCTATATTTGAACAAAAATGCGGTATGAATGAGCTGATTGCAAATGTTGTTTCTTGGTTAATTGCTGTATTTTTTGCTTTTGTAACTAATTATGTGTGGGTATTTCCAACAGAAGAGAATACCCACAATAATATAATGGAACAAATGATCAGATTTTATGTAGGACGATTATTTACACTAGGAGTTGAAGAAAGTATTTTGGCCTTGTTTGTGACTGCATTACATATGAACAGTATAGTTGTAAAAGTGGTTGCACAAGTTATTGTAATTGTATTGAATTATATTATTAGTAAACTTTTGATTTTTACAAGAAAAAACTAAAAAGATGCTTGATATAGTAAAAAATGAGACAAGAAGCAATGCTATTAAGTTAGTTGTTTGGAATTTTGTCCGATTCTGTGGTGCATGACGGAAAGAGAACTGTTGTCTATTTAGCAAAAGTGAAAAGGAATGTAATATGTTTGATACAATTAAACTATAGTGTTGATAATTCGCTTGCGGTAAATTGCAAATGAAGATAGAAAATATATTAAGAGGTACAGATGTATGAGAAAATTTGCTGATTGTATTTTCAAAAGTGATGTTATCAGAGAATTTGGTAGGTTAGATAAGTAATTAAGAAGTATAAAATTATAAAGCTTTCAGAGAATGTATAAAGAGAGATTATAAAATTATGCTTTGGTAAGCAGTAGTCAACTACAGTGGCATGTTTGTATGGAAGGCATCGGTTATTTTGGAACAGTTTAGAAAATTCCTTCCAGAGGTGTATGCGTGTCTGGTGAAAATTGGGGACGCGATGGGAACTGACTCAGAGATGGAAACAATCAATGAAATTTATCCTGTTATTCCAAGTATTTCTATTGATTATGGAATCATGGAAAAGAGTGATATTGTAAAAGTTATTTCTGCGGATATGGGATGGAGTGATGTCGGAAGCTGGGACAACCTTGGGGTGCTTCATGATACGGATGCCAATGGAAATATTGTAGCTGGAAACCATCTGGCAATTGATACGAATAATTGTATAACCTATTCGAAAAAACGTTTGATTACTACAGTCGGAGTTGAAAATTTGATTATTGTCGAGACGGACGATGCTATTCTGGTATGTGATAAGAATCGGGCACAGGATGTAAAATTGATTGTTGATCAATTAAAAAAAGAGGGACGTGACGAGTTGTTATAAGTAATCTTTATGGAAAGCTTTGGCAATCGTGGATTTGTCCGGTCTATTGTTGAAGCTTGACTTTTTGAGTATGATTATGTCATATTATTGGGACTTTTTGACTACCATTATGGTTTATAGAGCGCGAATAAGAGGCAAATTATGAAAGGAGAGAAAAAATGCCTTATGTACCAAAGCCTAAGCCATGTTATCTGGATGGAATGATTAAGCATCATATTTATAATGGGCGACAAGTTTATAAATGTGGAGATAAATATTATTCTTGGGATGAATTTCATGGTGAAATAGAAGTGTTTAATAAGCGTGGATGGCACATTATGGTGTTAGATGCGCAAGGAGGCTATATTAAAGATGCAGTGAAAGGAAGAAGAATCGATGTATGAGAAATCATTCGTTCAAAAGTGTTTAAATGGAGAGGCCGATCTTTTGGAATTAGATGAATACATAGAATATTGGCATACACATGATATAAATGTTACATTAAGAGAATATTTGGGACTAACGCCTAGTGAGTATACAGCATGGGCGAGTAGTAGTGATACAATATTTAGGGATATTTTAAGATGCAGAATGGAAGGAATTAGCTTTGAGGATTATCAGGGAATGAATGATGAGCAAAGGATTGCTGCTCGATCATTTGATGCCGAAGCTATAGCAAAACTAAAAAATGGTAATAATGAATAGATTTGATTCAGTTCATAATTTGGCAAAAAGAAAAATTCGACAGTTAGGATTAACACCACCAATAAATATGGAAGAGGTAATTCACTCACTTAATATCGAAATTGTTGAGAAAAGAAATCAATATGGAATAGAGGCTTATTCCGAGTTAGGAGATAATCTGAGAATTGTGATTAATCCGGAAATGACATATTATGTACAGAGAAGAAATTTTACGCTTGCACATGAGTTGGGACATATTTTTATTCCATGGCATAATGGTGATATTAAATGTAATTTTAAAGACAATTATGTTAAAGTCGGTGGAAAGCGATTGTTAGATACGCAAGAGTTAGAAGCAAATATTTTTGCATCTGATTTTTTGATGCCACAAGAATGGCTTCTTAGCGAAATTGAAAACAATAGGGATATACCTTTCGATAAATTAGTGGAGTTAATAGCTAGGAGAGCGAATACTTCTATAATGGCATGTTTTTATGCTTTGGAACGGGTTTTACCTAGTGGTTATTGTTATTTCGTTAAGAGAGACACTTCAGAGTGGTGGAGTTTTTTTACAAGTCGTAATACCTATACAGTAAATTGGTTTTCTTATAATGAGGATAGAATGAAATTTTTTCAAAATCTATCCATTAAAAAAGAATTATTTAGAATTGGTCCATATGAAATTGTTTTGTATAAAATGATTTCTTGTCCATCAAAAATGGAATTATGTAATGAAATGGAAAGAAATGGGGGAAGCATAGAAACTCTGATAGATAGTATTACCGGAGGATATAGACATAGAATCTTGCCTTTTTTGGATGTTGTACTAGAGGCTGTAACAAATGATAAGTATATAGCTTTTGTATTTCAAGATGATGACTTGATAAAGAGTTTTTATTCTGAGAAAAGTCCATTACTTAGAATTTATGGAGCAATGGGATATGAGGAAATTCGTGAAATAGTAACTTTATATGGATTTGATTTTCAAAGTATTGATTTAGAAAACAGTATGGTTTTACTTTACATATCGGAGAAAAAATTTGAAATGCCACGGTATACATATACGAATCCAAATATTTTATTACGACAAATATGTGATTATCATGGATATGATAAACGAATGTTGCAGAGCGTAAATGGGGTGATGGCGGCAGCAAATAGTGCGTATGGCAAGGAATATTCAGATGAAGAATTATATAACTGGTGCAAATACAAATTTATTGTAGATCCATATTATGAAGAGTTGGTAGCAGATAGAAATTTTGATAAATATATAGTGAATAAGATAATAAGCATGAAGTTAAAAAGAAAATAAAATGGATCAGTGCATTGCCGTGGATGAGAACGGTATGGAAGTGCACGGGGATTATATCCTGTATGTCTGTGGGAAGTATCTGAAGGAATGTGGCCGTCTGCAGAATAATACGGTGGTTGCTACGATCATGTCCGACATGGGATTGTTCAAAGCAATAAAGCGCGAGGGCATTGAGGTATGTGTGACCACGGTTTGCGATAAGTATGTCAATGAGACGATGGTTGCCAACGGATATGTGCTCGCCGGAGTATAGCAGTCCAGACATATCATTTTCAGTAAGCATGCGACGACCGGAGATGGAATACTTACGGCATTGATGCTGATGGAGGTGATCCTGGAGAAGAAGCAGAGACTCGGCACGCTGTGCAGGGGGATGCAGATGTACCCGCAGCTTTTGAAGAATGTGAAGGTTGAGGACAAGGCTGTGGTTACCGGCAATGCGCGTGTGCAGGCGGAGAAGGATCGGATCAGCACCGCTTTGGGTGAGGATGGAAGAATCCTTCTGCGTGAGAGCGGTACGGAGCCGGTGATCCGTGTGATGGTTGAGGCACAGAGTGATGAGTTGTGCGCGAAGTATGTGGATGAGATGGTGCAGGTGATTCATGAAGAAGGTCTTATGTGATAAAGCAGGGATGGATTAATGAGTGAAAAAAGGATTGCATTGGAGAGCGATAAAAAATATTTGGAAAGGAACTAAGGAAAATGTACGACTATTTAATTGTTGGAGCTGGTTTATTTGGATCTGTCTTTGCAAGACAGGCAACAGATGCAGGAAAGAAGGTTCTTGTCATTGACAAGCGACCGAATATTGCGGGAAATGTGTATACGGAGGACATAGAGAAAATTCATGTACATAAGTATGGGGCACATATTTTCCATACAAACAACAAAGAAGTATGGGAGTATGTGACAAAGTTTGCGGAGTTCAACCGTTTTACAAATTCGCCGGTGGCAAATTACAAGGGAGAACTGTACTCTCTGCCATTTAACATGTATACGTTTAACAAGATGTGGAATGTGATTACGCCACAGGAAGCAGCTGCAAAGATTGAGGAGCAGCGGAAAGAAGCCGGTATCACAGAGCCACAGAATCTGGAGGAACAGGCAATTTCTCTGGTTGGTAAAGATATCTATGAAAAACTGATCAAGGGATATACCGAGAAACAGTGGGGACGTGATTGCAAAGATCTTCCTTCCTTTATCATCAAGCGGCTTCCGGTTCGGCTGACATTTGATAACAATTATTTTAATGCGCTGTATCAGGGAATTCCGGTTGGCGGATATACAAAGATGGTTGCCAATATGCTTGATGGGATTGAAGTTCGCCTCAATACAGATTATCTTGAAAATAAGGATGAGCTGGATAAGCTGGCAGAGAAAGTGGTATATACGGGTGCCATAGATGCATATTTTGATTATAAACTTGGTGCACTGGAGTACCGTTCAGTACGTTTTGATACCGAAGTGCTGGATACTCCGAATTTTCAGGGAAATGCTGCGGTCAACTATACGGATCGTGAAACCCCGTGGACCAGAATTATTGAGCACAAGTGGTTTGAGTTTGGTAAGGATGATGAAGGAAATGACATTCCTAAGACTGTCATCAGCCGGGAGTACAGTTCTGAATGGAAAGTAGGGGATGAGCCATATTATCCGGTCAATGATGAGAAAAATGGCAAGCTGTATCAGGAATATAAGAAACTTGCAGAAGACGAGAAGAACGTGATTTTTGGCGGACGTCTGGGTGAGTACAAGTATTATGATATGGATGCTGTTATTGCATCGGCACTGGGATTGTGTGAGAA
>JABLTL010182125.1_pt1 | contig 22609 bp, 20 predicted proteins | sample 7160151 | NCBI WGS metagenome assembly JABLTL01 (sample SAMN14651223, study PRJNA627086) | human gut metagenome | isolation source: feces | host: Homo sapiens
AACAACGCATCTTTTCGGCAAAATTTCACGCATCCTGCGTTAAAAAGTCTTGACAGGCGACAGCCTGCCTGCGACTTTTTGCCTTGTCTGCGTAAAATTTATGCTTGAAAATCTGCATATTATCTTAGTGTCAACACTCCCTAATTGATATATTTCCGCTAATTTCCTTTACAGGAGGAATCATTATGTATACTTTTAATGCACAGGAAACCCTTGACCGACTCGTTGATTGGGTAAAAAACTACTTTGCTGAAAATGCTGCTCCCGAGACAAAAGCCGTTATCGGTATCTCTGGCGGCAAGGACAGCTCTGTTGCAGCGGCTGTCTGCGTTAAGGCTCTCGGCAAAGAACGCGTTATCGGAGTTCTGATGCCTCAGAATGAACAGTCCGACATCGCTTACAGCAGACTGCTCGTTGATACACTCGGCATAAAGAGCTATACTATTAATATAGGCGAAACCGTCAGCACATTTATGGCTGAACTCAGTAAGCACCTTGAACCTTCACGTCAGGCGCAGGTAAACACTCCCGCGCGCGTCAGAATGACCACTCTCTATGCAGTAGCCGCAAGCGTGAACGGACGTGTTGTAAACACCTGCAACCTCTCAGAGGACTGGGTCGGCTATTCCACCAAGTACGGCGATGCGGCAGGAGACTTTTCTCCCCTTTCCGACTTCACCGTTACAGAGGTAAGACAAATCGGCGAAGCTCTCGGTCTGCCGAACGAACTCGTACATAAAGTTCCGATCGATGGTCTGAGCGGTTACACGGACGAGGAAAACCTCGGATTTACCTACGCTGAACTCGACAGCTATATCCGTCACGAGACCGATCTCTCGGACAAGCCCGAACTCCGCGAAAAAATCGACCGTCTGCACCGCTGCAATCTCCACAAACTTGAGTTAATGCCGAAATTTGAGCAGTAATCAATCAGGCGCCAGGCATATTCGTTGCCGTATTTTTGACGGCGAATATGCCAAGCGCTGTTTTCAGAAACTGCTTCACCGGAAATGTATCCGCAATCGATGTAAAAATGCGAAAAAGGGCTTGACAAGGTGCTTTTCGTGTGTTATAATATATATACCTCGTTGGGGGTTTATTTTTTTGCCCTTTCCGAGGGAGGCAAACAACCTATCCTCACTAAACTGAGGAAGTACTATTTCAGGAGGTGCCGATATGAGAGTAAAGGTTACTTTAGCTTGTACAGAATGCAAGCAGCGCAACTATGTTTCCAAGAAGAACAAGAAGAATGACCCCGACAGAATCGAAATGATGAAGCATTGCAAGTTCTGCCGCAAGCATACTCTTCACAAGGAAACAAAGTAATCGGAGGACGTTTTATGGCTAAGGATAAAGAAACAACTTCCGAAAAGAAAAAATCCGAGAAAAAAAAGCAGCCCGGTAAGGTTGCTAAATGGTTCAAGGATTTAAAGGTAGAATTCAAAAAGGTAGTATGGCCTTCCAAAAAGACAGTTACGACAAATACCTCCGTTGTTATCGGAGTTATCATCATGTCCGCTGTTCTCATTGGTCTGCTTGACGCAGGCTTTGGTGCACTTATTGGCTTAATCTACCGATAAAGGTATCTTAGGAGGATCGCTATGTCAGAAGCAGCAAAGTGGTATGTTATCCACACTTATTCAGGCTATGAAAACAAGGTAGCCCAGAATATCGAAAAGGTTGTTGAAAACCGTAAGCTTCATGATCTTATCCAAGAGGTCAGAGTTCCTACCGAAATGGTGACTGAGATCACCGACGGAAAAACCAAAGAGATAGAGCGCAAGACCTATCCCGGTTATGTTCTCGTCAAAATGATAGTTACTGACGACTCATGGTATGTCGTAAGAAATACCAGAGGCTGTACAGGATTTGTCGGACCGGCATCTGAGCCTACTCCCCTTTCTGAAAAGGAAGTCAAGTCGCTCTTTGGCATTGATGTTTCCTCTGTTGAGGTCAACTTCAAGGTCGGCGATAAGGTGCAGATCTCAGGTACAGCTATGGACGGCTTCATCGGCGTCGTTCAGAACATCGACCTCGAACAGCGCAGCGTAGACCTTCTGGTCTCAATGTTCGGTCGAGAGACCCCCACTACCCTGCCTATCAGTCAGGTCGTTGCAGTGGAGGGCTGACGCCTTTTCAAGGCAAAACAAGGTCAAAAAGAAGTCCGCAGTATGGACTTCCGTGGGAGAGGTAAAATTATCATTGCCTCGCCATTTACCACATTTATGGAGGTGCGAATTACATGGCACAGAAAGTAGTTGGCTACATTAAGCTTCAGATCGCAGCAGGAAAGGCTACTCCTGCACCGCCTGTTGGTCCGGCTCTCGGTCAGCACGGCGTTAATATCATGGCATTCACAAAGGAATTCAACGAGAGAACTAAGAACGACATCGGTATGATCATCCCTGTTGTTATCACAGTTTACGCTGACCGTTCATTCTCGTTCATCACAAAGACTCCCCCCGCTGCAGTTCTTATCAAGAAGGCTTGCAATATCAACAGCGGTTCAGGAGTTCCCAACAAGACTAAGGTTGCAAACATCACTAAGGAACAGGTTCAGAAGATTGCTGAGCAGAAGATGCCTGACCTCAATGCAGGTTCACTCGAGGCTGCTATGAGCATGATCGCAGGAACAGCTCGTTCTATGGGCGTTGTTGTTGTTGACTAATTAAAACTTGCTCATTGGCAGGTTCTTTACTGAATGACGAAAGGGTGTGCCCTAACGGCACAGCTTATTCCGAGTTCTATTGGTGGGAGGAAAATTCCGCTAACCGGATCGCTATAGGCATTCGGTATTACCACTTAAATAGGAGGAAATATAATGAAACACGGTAAGAAATATGTTGACAGCGCAAAGGCTGTCGATTATGCAAAGTTCTATGAGTCCGCAGAGGCTCTTGACTTAGTTTGCAAGAATGCAAAGGCAAAGTTCGATGAAACTGTTGAAGCTCACATTCGTCTCGGCGTTGACTCAAGACACGCTGACCAGCAGGTTAGAGGCGCTGTTGTTCTCCCTAATGGTACAGGTAAGAACGTAAGAGTCGTTGTTTTCTGTAAGGAGGACAAGTATGAGGCTGCTCAGGCTGCCGGCGCTGAATTCGTTGGCGGTATGGACCTCGTTGAGAAGATCCAGAAGGAAAACTGGATGGACTTCGACGTTGTTGTTGCTTCACCTGATATGATGGGTCTTGTTGGTCGTCTTGGTAAGGTTCTCGGACCTCGTGGTCTTATGCCTAACCCGAAGGCTGGTACTGTAACTCCCGATGTTGCAAAGGCTGTTACAGAGGCTAAGGCTGGTAAGATCGAGTACCGTCTTGACAAGACAAATATCATTCACTGTCCCATCGGCAAGGCTTCTTTCGGTCCCGAAAAGCTTGAGGAGAACTTCTCAACTCTTATGGAAGCTATCGTTAAGGCTAAGCCGGCTGCTGCAAAGGGTACTTATCTCAAGTCCTGCACAGTTACTTCAACAATGGGCCCCGGAATTCCGGTTGCTACTGCTAAGTACGGCGTTTGATTTTAAAAAAATTAAGACTGCAAGGAATTTTCCTTGCAGTCTTTTTTTATTTGTCTGAATTTTGAAACAGCGCCTTTTTACCGTTGTCAGCGATTTTTTTCCTTGCCTCACGCATGACGCGCTGCTGCTCAGGCGTAAGCGAGCGCATAGCCTTGATTATAGATGCATAGGAACTTGGTGTTTTCAGTTCCTTGAGCGTTGGTTTATCGGCAGCTTCAAGTATCTCAAATAGAGTATTTACAAAAATTTGCCTGTCCTCATCGCTGAATTCATCAAGCCAGCCGGTAATCGTCTTGTTGATAACATCTCCCGAACGTGTAAGCTTATCTGCAAGGAGGAAGTGATTACGTTTCAGTTCCCAACTGTAGGTGATATGCTGCGAAATTCCTGTCGCGGAACTTCGCACGATCTTATAGTCCCCTTCGCTTGCAAGAAGCATTCCGACAATAGAACCCTCGGGAACAAAGCTGTTCAAGCGCGGAAGGATCTCTTTATACTGCGAACTTTCAACAATTTCCTGTCGAAATCCCGGAGAATCATACGCGTATACCTCGGTTATCTTCGACCTTACCTCATCAGAGCAGTAAGCCGCGGCGTAAATTGCCAGATTTCCGCCCTTTGAGTGTCCTCCAAGCCTTATCTGTGCAGGGTATCCCGAGAACTTTTCATTAAGATAATTCACCGCATTGAGCTGTCCTGAAGTCTGGGCCATGTAACTCAGATTAAAGTCCTCTTTCCAGCCGACAACTGTGCCGTCAGTTCCGCGAAATGCCACAAAGACCGAACCGTCAGCAAGGTAGCAGCTTACCGCGGAAAATTGCAATTCCTCGCCTGTGTCGGTCATATTGACATAGTCCGCAAGTATAGTCTGACCAAAGCGCGTTGATTCGGCAAGCTTTTTAAAGAGCAGAATATCCTGTTCAAAGGTCGACATTCTTTCCGTTTTAGGAATTTTTTCGGCATTAAACCTGTTATAGGCATCTCGCAGAGTTATATGGTCGGTAGCCGCCTCTACGACAATCTGATCAAAAGCCACATAGCAAAGCTGTGCCAGAACCAGTCCGTCTACCTCGTTGAAGGAATCGCAAGAAAAGGGAATATCGCCGCGCCAATCAATATAATCTAAAATATTACCCATAATTCACCTGTAACAATAAAGCGACGCCGAAGCGTCGCCTTATTATATCGTTGTTGCACAAATTATAATTACTGATAAGACTCAGGAAGCTCTGTGATGAGCTCAGCAACGTACTTCTGGATAGAAAGTGCGTCCTGAGGTGTGAGACCTGTACCATTTGCATAAACGTCTCCGTTGAGAACGCCCTGTGCAGTTATATGGCTGTCACTTGATCCATTCACACCGTACTTGTCGGGGCTAGAAATGGACTGGAGAATCATTACAGCGTCAGAGAGGTCAACCTTGCCGTCGCAGTTAGAGTCACCCCAAAGGATATCGCCTGTGCTGGGCTTTGTTGGGGGATTCTCATCGGGCTTAGGAGCCTCTGCAGCCTCGTCATCGAGGAAGGAGATAGCCCAAGCGAAAGGAGCATTCCAGTTGATCGTAACCTCGTTTACAGACCAAGCTTCGATAGAGTCAACGAAGCACTTCTGAGCAGGAACAGTACCTCTTACATAGCCGAGACCGCCAACGTACGGATCCTGAAGTCCTGAACCAGGACCACCTGACATTACGCCTGAAGGAGCATACGGGAATGTGCTGTCAAGCTCGTGTGACCAGAATCTGTGGTGAGGATTGTTCTCGTGGTATGTACCGTAACCAGTAACATAAGAGAAGCCGTTTCCGTTACGTCCGAAGATGTAGTCCATAGCCTCTGTTACAGCTGAGATGTAATTGTTAGTACCGTTGATATCGTAAGCGTAAGCCATAACGATAGCGTTGTTAACAACGAATGAGTTTGAACCCCACTCATAACCGGTAATCTCGATGAGATTTCCGTTTTCATCTTTACCGATGTTTACGCCGTCAGTAAATGTAGCCTCCTTATAAGGGATACCCATACCGGACTCATTCATCTGAGCGATGTACTCATCAGCAGCTGATGTGATAGCCTTCTCGATAGTGCTCTTGTCAGCAGCAGGTGTCTTGTCGCTGAGGTAGAGAGAAATTGTACCGAGACCAGCTGTACAGCCCCAGTTGAATGAGCCAAATGAACCGTTATTCTCACCGCCGCCGAGGTTTGTTGTAAGGCTGAATGCCTTATCATTGCCTGTTTTATCGTTGTTATTCTTATACTTGGAAAGGAAATCGTAGTAAGTATTGTCGCCTGTTGTAGCGAAGAGCTCACAAGCTGCCCAGTAAGCATCATCCTGAACGTATGAGTCACCGTAAGCACCGCCGCCGATAGCCTGATCAAGAGGAGCAAACATAGGATCTGACGCGCTGTTTCCTTCGTCAATTGCCCAGTTGCTCTGATACTTCATTACAGCTTCCCAAGACTTCTTAGCGTTGTCAAGGCACTTAGCTGCGAAATCAGAATCATAGCTTTCCCAGAGACGAGCAGCCTGTGCTGCACAAGCGATCATGTTGAATGTAGCTGCATATGACGGGGGCTTTACGATACGAGTTGTACCCCACTCATCCTGATAGTTCCAAGGCTGTGTAGCAAGACCGGTCCACTTGTGGTCGTGAAGCTTGTGATATACGAAGTTCTCGTACTTGCTGCCCCAGTAAGGATCGTCAGACTTAACCATCATGTTGAACATCCACTCAAGTTCAACTCTTGCCTCATCGAGGATATCAGGAGAACCTGTACCGTCAAACTTGATGTTGCCTACGCTGTAGTTCTGAGGAATGGACATTACACCATTATCGTTGAACTTATCGGCACTGCCCTGAGCCTTTGCTCTTTCAAACATATTCTGGAGAGTCCAAACGGAGATACCGCCGTTAACAACATACTTACCGTGGTCGCCTGCGTCGTACCAACCGCCGACACCGTCGATCTGGTATGTCTTGTCACCATCGAACTCCTGACCATATGAACGAACCCACTTAGACTGAACATAAGCATTATCTGTAGGAGCGTGACCACCCTTATGAGCAAGATCAGCCTTTGTGTCCTTCTCGTTGCAGGAAGTGATGTACTTCTCTTCAATGTCCATACCTGAACGGTTCTGATAGTAGTAGTTAAGCGCATCAGTAAGAACACCATTGTAGATATCAGTACCGATCTTGAAGTCATGGCTCTTGTACATCTGATATGTCTCGCCTGTCCTCGAGTTTGTGTATGTATTGGTCTCGTCATCGACCCAGATGTAGTACTCGCCTGCATCTACAACGTCTGTGAAGTCGATAAGCTGAATGTACTCACCAGCGTCCTTATCGAAGCCCTTGTCAGTAGATGTGCCGGAATATACGACTTCATCATTTGACTTTTTGCGAACTTCAAACTTAACAGGGCTGATCTGAGTATCTGTAGCGTAAGAAGCCTGCTTAACCATGTTCGGGATATAACCGACCTGGTTAACTCTTACGTCACTTCTGGGAGTAACAACACCCATTTCGTCAGAGGGATCCCAAAGACAAGGTGTGCTGTCGCCCTTGTATGTATCACCACAAGTTGTGCACTCGAGTGACATGTTATCAAATTTAAGAGTTGTTCCCTCGGGGAAGCAGTCATGATCCTGGAATGGACCAGCTCCGCCGTAATGGAATGCCCACTCAGCAACCTCAATAGATTCTGTTGCTGTGAAAGTAGAATCAAATGTGTTCTTGCCCTTCTTGATAGAAACATTGTTCCAACCCTGATTAAAGTCAGAAGCGTTGTTGTGCCATACAACAGCCGTCTCACCGTCGAGTGAAGCGATGTGAGTAGCAAGGTCACCGGCATTGGAAGCTTCTACTTCCCAGTGGATCTTATATGTGTGTCCAGCCTCAATGTGAAGCTTTCTGTGTCTGAACTGACAGTCCCATCTTGAATCACCGCCGCGCTTTTCACCGCCGGGATTTACGATAGTTACATTGTAAGTACCGCCTGAGATGTTAAATGACTGCTGTGCAGGATTAGTAACGCAAGTATGCCACGGAAGACCGACGCCGTCGTCAAAGTTAGTCTGACCAACGCAGTAATCCTTAGCAAATGCGCCCATGGGGATCATTGCAGCTGCGCTTGTAGCAAGCATGGTAGCAGCAACAAAGCTGCCAGCAACTGCCTTTACCATTTTCTTGTGCATTGTTAAATACCCTCCCTGATAGAATGAATATAATGAATTTTATAACACAGCGCCAGTGCAAGCGCCGTGGTTATAGACTTTGTAATAAATGACGAGAAGAATCCGATTCGGACCTGCACCTTTCTCATCAGATATAATTATATAATATGGGTGAAAAAAAGTAAATAGTTTTCCGAAAATTCGTATATTCTCATAATCAGCAAAAAAGTTTTTTGTGCATTTCCACAAAAAGCTAAAAATAATAAAAGGCGTCGAAGCGCCTTTTATTAACATTATATTAATTAGTTTGATGTTGCAGGGAGTTTGTCAATAAGTTCAACAAGATAACGCTGAATCGTCAATGCATCCAATGTTGTCATGCCTGTTCCGTTATCATAGACGTCAGCATTGATCACGCCCTGTTCTGTAATTCTGGTCTCGTTTGAGCCGTTTATACCATAAACGTCATTGTTCGCTATTGCCTGAAGGATCATAACAGCGTCTGAAATGTCGACCTTACCGTCGCAGTTAGCGTCGCCCCATACAATATCATCGCCTGTAGTGGGCTGAGTTGTGGTTGTAGTAGGATCTGTATCAGGCTCTGTTCCGTCAGGTTCAACTCCCCAAACCAGCTTATCGTCTACATACATCGTGATTTTTTCGTTTATCGCGTCATCGGACTTGATATCCTGTGTAGCTGTAAGTGTCTCGTAAGACCAGTCGTTCGTGGGATCCCAAGCTCCTGTTGTAGGCTTGCCGTCTACTGCGTCAGGAATCGAGATCCTGAACTGAACCTCATCTCGGTGCTCACTCTGACCGGTCGGCTGGATCGCTCTGCCGTCCTCGAACTTGATTTCAGCATAGTAAGTGTTGCCGCTCGGGTCGCCCTCATACTTTATAGGACCTGAAACTGTAGCATAACCCTGCTGACCCTCCTGATACTGCTGAGAGTTGCTCTTTACGGTAATGTCATCAACAGAAAGTCCCGCTTCGAGAACCTCAGAAACGTCAAAGTAGTAACGATAGCTTACATTCTTGGCAACTCTTGCAGGCCAAGCTGTGTGGTTCATGGCCCAAGCCTTTACCTCTGTGTAACTGTTGCCGCTGCCGTTGAGAACTGCCGCAACTTCCCATTCTGCCCACTTAGGAGTCTCAACAGGCGGGAAGTTATCGAGCTTTTCGCCGCCATACTCGCCTATCATCGAGCAGAGAGCCGCTGTGAATCCTGCATTGTAGTCAATTGCGACCTCGGAGAACTCATACTTTCCAACTTCGTTTTCGTATTTACCCTGAGAATCCGGTCCACCGACAAGCGCACCGTAGAGAGTATGTGCGTATTCGGTCTGCCAGCCTTCACTGCTCGACTCATGACCAAGCTCGTTCCAATGGTCATCGTGGATACCCGATGCCGTTCTGTGGTGGAAAGCAGTAGGCTGAGTATCGCCCATTCCGAGGACGTAGCTCATTCCAAGAGCGTTATCACCGAAAGCGTAGTCCATCTGGCTCTTTGCCCAGTCTCTGTACTTAGTTGCAAGAGCAGTATCGTCCTTGAATATAGTGTCACTTGAAAGGAAAGCCAGCCATGCAGTATTTGAAACGTGGCGGAGCGAACCCCAGTTCGTGAGATAAGCCAGTCCGTCGGGAGTGTAGTCAAGCTTCTTTCCACCGTAACCGTCTATCCAATAATCGAGGTGGTGGGAAATATGGTCGATCCAACTCTGGTCTCCGGTTATCTGCGCATAGAGGAGCGCTGCACCCTGAGTTGTGTCGTCCCAGCAGAATCCCCATGTATACTTCTTATCGCTCGACTGGTTCTCAGTCGGGAAATTCGGAATGTAGTCGCTCTCGATCTTGTCGAGGTAGCTCTTATCGTTTGTTGCAAGATAAAGCCAATCAGCAGCGTACATACAATCGTCTACCCATGAAGATGTCGGGTACATTGAACCCATTCCGCCAACATCTTTGGTGCTTCTCCATGTGTCTGCGAGTTCAAAGAGATTCTTTGCGTGCTCAAGGTACTGCTCAGCCTTTTCGGGCTGGTCGTCCTTGAAAATGATGTAGCCTTCCGCAAGAGCAGCGGCTGCAAGTGCTGCAACAGTGGAGTTCTCTATCGTGTCATAGGGACGCTCCCAGTCGCCTCCGTTGAGGTGATGCTTTCTGAGGTAAACCTCCGCGCTGCACCAGATATTGTGGTCTGTAGAGCTGCCCGTGAAGTCTCCGATCGTGCCGACAAGCTTACCGTCACCAAGGTCGCAGCCCATTACATAGTCAAGTCCCCACTGGAGATTGTTTCTGTAAAGCTCGCCAAGGCCCGCCTTATCAACGTTGTCCTTGTACTCGATGTAGCCCCACGCAAGCACGGATGCCGCATAAGCATTTGTGAGTGTGAATTTAAAGTGGTCACCTGCATCAAACCAGCCTCCGGGAACTTTATCGGTCTCGTTGCCGTCCTCATCGACCATTGAGTCGGCTCTCCACTGAACCTCGTTCCAATCGGGAAGCTTACCGGACTGCTGCACCTCGTAGAAGAACATAGACTTCTGGAGTGCCTCAGCGTAGTTGTACTTCTCAGCGGCATAAGCCGTTGAAGCAGTTGAGCTTATGCTGTCAGTCGGCAGATAAGCCGCGATACCGGCAGCCATAGCCAAAGCAGAAATTGCCGCCGTGATCTTTTTTAAGTTCATTAACATATCCCCTCTCGATATTATTGTGTGGATACAAGCCACACCTATACATATTAAATTTACAGCATTTGGAGAAATTTGTCAATAGCACACAGGCTTCATCTCTTAAAATACGGAATTATGCACAAAATGCGGCATTGTGAATTGTGCGTAAATACAGCGCAGCACTCGGGCGAATTCGATCAGATCCGAAAATCATACAGTTTTCTCCAAACAAAAAGAGCTGTACCAAAAAGGTACAGCTCAAAATCCGCTAAAAATTATTCTGCATCGTCCTCAGCAGCGTCATCATCAGCCTGATCCTCAAGAAGAGCACGGATAGAAATGCTGATTCTCTTGGACTCTGTGTCGATGTCGATGATCTTAACATCAACAACATCACCTACAGAAAGAACGTCCTTTACATCTTCGACCTTTCTGTCAGCGATCTGAGAGATGTGGATAAGACCGTCAACTCCGTCGATGATCTGAGCGAAAGCACCGAATTTTGTGATAGAAACGATAGTTGCCTTAACAACGTCGCCTACCTTATAGTTAGCCTTGAAGATCTCCCACGGATTGTCCTCAGCCTTCTTGAAGCCGAGAGAAATTCTGTTAGCCTCTCTGTCGAGATCCTTGATGTAAACTTCAAGAGTATCGCCAACGCTTACGACCTCGCTCGGGTGCTTGATCCTCTTCCATGAAAGTTCAGAAATGTGGACCATACCGTCAATTCCGCCGAGATCAACGAAAGCGCCGAAGCTTGTGAGTGACTTTACCTTGCCTGTGAATACATCGCCGACCTTAGCTGTTTCCCAGAACTTAGCCTGAGCCTCAGCCTTCTTAGCGTTCTGAACAGCCTTGATCGAGCCGACAGCTCTCTTTCTTCCCTCAGTAACCTCGATAACGATGAACTCGACCTTCTGCTTGAGAAGCTGCTCAAGCTCTGCGCCTCTGGGGAGACCTGTGAGTGAAGCAGGGATAAAGACCCTTACACCCTGAACAGTAAGAGTAACACCCTTGTTTACAACGTGCTGAACAACACCCTCAAGAACTGTGCCCTCTTCCTTAGCCTTGAGGATATTCTCGTAACCAGCCTGCTCGTCAACCTTTCTCTTGGAAAGAGCAACTGTACCCTCTGCATCATTTACCTTGATAACGATGAGGTCAATCTCATCGCCAACGCTTACGATGTCGCCGGGCTTCTTTGTAGAATCGTCTGTAAGGTCATCGAGTGCAACATAGCCTGTGTGCTTTGTTCCGAGGTCTACGATAGCTTCTGTATTGTTTACAGCAACAACTGTGCCCTTAACTTTCTCTCCTGTATGTATTTTTTTGAATGACTCATCGAGTGCCTGAGCAAAGTCGATATCCTCATCCATGTTTGCTGTGAGATTTTCATTCTCTGTCATTTTGGTTTGTACCTCCTTGATTATATAAGCAGGAGTTGACGCTCCTGCAGTAATGCCGATTCTTTCAGCATCGGGAAGATTTAAGCTGTGAAGCTCGTCTGAATTCTCGATATGATACGTTTTACAGTATCGGCTGCAAACCTCGTAAAGTTTTACGGTGTTAGAGCTGTGCCTGCCTCCGACAACGATCATGATATCCGAGCTTTTTGCAAGCTCAGCCGCATCGGACTGACGCGCATCGGTAGCGCTGCAAATCGTATCCGCAATAAAAATATCCGGATCATTCTTCGGGATCACATTTAAACACTTTTCCCATACTACTATATTATACGTTGTTTGCTCGACAAAAGCAAGCTTTTTTCCGAATTTTTTGTAGCTATTCTCAAAAAAGTCACTTAGCTCAACGTTATCCTTAAAAACAAGATAATTTTGGTCACAATGACCAACGATTCCCTGAACCTCCGGGTGGTCTTTATCACCTGCGATCAGTATAAAGTAACCTTCCTTCGTTTTTTCGGACACAATGTGGTGAATTCTCGATACAAACGGACAGGTCGCGTCAAGCATTCTGTTGCCCTTTGCCTCTATCTGCCTGTAAACCTCTCTGTCAACTCCGTGAGAGCGAATAACAACGGTTTCGCCCTCCTCAAGCTCATCAACCGAGCTTATAATGCGCGCGCCTTTTGCCGTCATATCATCAACAACGTCCTGATTGTGGATTATCGGCCCAAGAGTCGCAACGCGAGTTCCCTTTTCAAGCTCCTCGTAGACCATTTTCACGGCACGGTCAACGCCGAAGCAAAAGCCTGCCGACTTTGCAACTGTTACCTTACTCATTCGCACTCTCCTCCGCAGCGGTCTCACCCTCAACGAGCAGCTTGATATCCGCCATATAACGATTCTTCAGCCTTACAAGCTGGCGTGGATTCGGGTTATCCGATATCTCGGCGTAATCCTGCGGCATTATCGGCTCTCCGTACCTGACCGTAAGCTTAGTGCGGAATTTCAGCTTGTCGCCGTAAACCACACCTACGGGAATTATCGGCTTTCCCGAACGTGCAGCGATGAGAGCCGCCCCCGTGTGTCCCTTGTGGACTTTTCCGTCCTTTGAACGCGTTCCCTCAGGGAAAATCATGAGACTCCTGCCCGATTCAAGCTTTTCGACAGCAGTGTCGATAACCTTTGAATCTCCCTTTCCCCTCGCAACCGGAAACGCTCCGAGAGCGCGTATCAAGGCGGCAAACGGCTGTTTCTCAAAAAGCTCCTCCTTAGCCATGAACGAAAGCTTTCCTCGCGCCGCACAGCCTACAAGAGGCGGATCGGCGTAGCTGCGGTGATTTGAGGCGTATATGACGCTTGTATTCTTGGGAATATTTTCCCTGCCCTCAAAGTGGATATTGTAGACGATGTGAAAGTAGACTCTAACCAAAAATTTTACCAAAGCATACATCACGCAATCCCTCCGCCAAGCTTATTGTTTATTATGTCAATTATTGCCTGTGCAGACTGCTCAAGATCAAGCTCCGTGGTATCGAGCAGAACTGCGTCCTCTGCCTGCTTCAGCGGAGCAGTCTCGCGGTTCATATCCTGATGATCACGCTTTACAATGTCGTCGAGTATCTCCTGATATGTCGGACAATCGGGCTTCTGTGAAAGTTCCCTGTAGCGTCTGTTTGCGCGTTCCTCGGCCGAGGCTGTGAGAAATATCTTCACATCGGCATCCGGCAGGACTACCGTGCCGATATCTCTGCCGTCCATTATCACGTTGTTCTCCGCCGCTATCTTCTGCTGAGTGCCGAAAAGATACTTTCTTACCGCAGGAATTGCGGAAGTCCGGGAGGCTGCCATGGAGATCTCGGGAGTTCTGATATGGTCGGAAACATCTCTTCCACCGAGAAAGACTCTCTGCGCTCCGTCAATGAATTTCAGCGAAACATCTGCTTTTTCCAAAGCTTGCTCAATGTCGCCGTCCGCAATATTGTTCTCGGTGATAAACAGAGCGATCGTCCGATAGAGCGCACCCGTATCGACATAAATGTACCCGAGCTTTGCCGAAACCATTTTCGCGATCGTGCTTTTTCCTGCTCCGGCAGGCCCGTCTATAGCAATATTGATACTTTTCATTATCTTATCTTCTCCTTTAAGTTATTCGTACTTTACCTCTGCCCCGAACGGCATGAGCGCGAGTTTCGCAAGCTTGAACATCTGCATACCGAACGGTATCCCGATAATCGTACAGCAGAGAAATGCACCGTGCAGCACATACCCTACCGCCATAACGAGTCCTGTCAGAATAAGCCATATTATATTAACGATCATTGAACCTGCTCCGCCGCCGTACTCAACAGTTTTTCCGAACGGGAAAAACGCCAGTCCCGCGAATTTGAAGCATTGCAGACCGACAGGTATGCCGACTATCGTAATGCACCAGAGACAACCTGCGAGAACCCATGAGAGACCGCTCGTTAATCCGCCGAAAATAAACCACAAAACATTTCCCAGACAACTCATAATATCACCTCTCTACATATAAAGTGCCGCGCTGTAGGCGGTCGAAAACGCTATTTGCAGGTTAAAACCGCCCGTATATGCGTCAACGTCTATTACCTCGCCTGCAAAAAACAGTCCGCGGACAAGCTTTGATTCCATTGTGTGCGGATCTATCTCCCTGACCAAGATACCTCCGCTTGTCACGATTGCCTCATCTATCGGACGGAAACCCGAAACTCTCACAGGAAATGCCTTTATCAGTTCGCCGAAACGCCTGCGCTGTTCCTTGGTAACGCTGTTTATCTTCTGCTCCTCAGGAATTCCTGATAGTCTTGTTATCACAGGAATCAGTTTTGCAGGGAGAAGCTTTCTTATGCCGTTAATGAAGTCACGGTTGAGATTTTCCGCGAAATCACGCTGTATACGCGCGTCAAGCTGTTCACTGTCGAGCGCGGGTTTTAGGTCTATCGCGAGATGATAGCGATTCGGTTTCATATCTCTTATATGAGAACTTGCACTGAGAACAAGCGGCCCTGAAACTCCGAAATGCGTGAAAAGCATTTCCCCGAATTCGCTGAAGATCGGCTTGTCGCCGTCATAAACAGTAAGAGTTACATTTCGCAGGGACAATCCCATAAGTTCCGCACAGAATTTGTCAGGCGACACAAGCGGTACGAGACTTGGTTTCAGTTCTGTAACCGTGTGACCCGCTTTCTCCGCAAATCCGTAGCCGTCTCCGGTCGAACCCGTTTTCGGGTACGAAGCTCCGCCGCTTGCGATAAGAACGGAGTTGGAACGGTACTCCTCACCGCCTGCTCTGACTCCCACACAAGTTCCGTTCTCTATAATAAGAGACGAAACTCGCTTATTTATCACGCGCACACCGAGTTTTTTCATCTCACGTTCAAGTGCGTCCGCAATGTCGTCCGCACGGTCGCTCACTGGAAAGACACGGTTGCCGCGCTCTGTTTTGAGCGGAACTCCGAGTTCCTCGAAAAAGCTCATAACATCGCTGCTGTCACAGGCGGAAAATGCGCTGTACATAAACCGCGGATTCACGGGGATATTTTTCATGTGCTCCTCTGCGGAACTGTTATTGGTGACGTTACAGCGCCCCTTTCCTGTTATGCGGAGTTTCCTGCCGAGCCGCTCGTTCTTCTCAAAGAGCACAACGCTCTTGCCGAACCGAGCCGCGTGAACCGCCGCAAAACAGCCTGCTGCTCCGCCGCCTATTATAATTGCATCAGCCATTGTCTTTGTTCATCAGCCTGTACAATCTGCTGCGTACAGCGCTGCGCCTTTCATTAGTTGCTTTTTCATCAACGGTGTAGATTCCGTCCGCAAAGTTAAGGATATCTCCCTCGCGGGCCTCTGCCGGCAGCTTTTCGCGCGGTATCTCAACCATTTCGCCGTCCGCTTCAAGAACAGCGATGTTATCCTCAAATCTGTCGATTACTGTCATTTCAGTTCCTTTCGGTATTTACCTCAACATTTTCTCCGTCCGAAGTCATTACGACATTGCCGTTCTGATCGGTGCGGAATATCCTGTCGGTGTATGCGGATATCCTGTCAAGAGCCTCCTGATTCGGATGACCGTAGGAGTTTCCCGCGCCGCAGGATATCACTGCTATCTCAGGGGAAACAACATCGAGGAACTCCTCCGAGCTTGAATAGCGGCTGCCATGATGTCCGGCTTTGTAGACTGTTGCATGGGTAACTGTTCCGTTTTCAAGCATTTCTTTCTCCGAAAGTTCCTCTGCGTCACCTGTAAGCAGGAACGAAGTTCGTCCGAAGGTGATGTCAAGGCTCACGGAATAGTTGTTCACATCGCTGTATCCTGTCGAGCACGGAGCAACAACTTCAGCAGAAGCTCCTCCGACCGTGATGATCTGCCCGAGCTGAGCCTGCTCTATCGTAACATTCTTTGATTCGCAGGAATCGAGAAACTTCTCAAAATATTTTGAGGTCGGTATATCATCGTCCGCAAGCGCAGGCATTATAACCTCACCAACGTCAAAAGTATCTATCACCTCTGCCATGCCGCCCATGTGGTCGGAATGCGGGTGGGTCGCGACAATATAATCAAGCTTATCAACTCCCACGCTCGTCAGATAGGAAGTGACCTTGTCCGCCGCAGAGCTTTCACCGCAGTCTATCAGCATGGTCTCGCCGTTTGAAATGACAAGGGTGGAGTCCCCCTGCCCTACATCTATAAAGTGAACCGAGAGAGTTCCGTCAGCATCTATGTATCCGCTGTTGTCCTCAAAGTACTTTAGCAGCACCGTGCCTGCAATGATCAGGCAGATAATGAGGAAAAACGGAAGTCCTACTTCCTTTTTCCCTTTCTTTTTGGCATATTTTCTGATGATCTGCTCCTGCCGTTTGGTGATGACGGGCGCTTTTGTCCGTGCTGTGGAGTTTTTCCTTGACGTGGTGGCTTTCCTTTTCCCTGCCATGAGGATCTTTCACTGCCCTTTCTGTAATTCTGTGTATCGTCTTCAACGAGACATTTCGGCGATTTTCCGATCAGATCGCGCCTGCCTGCCTTTTTAAGGGCTTCAAGCACCAATTCTTTGTTCTGCGGTCGGAAATACTGGAGCAATGCTCGCTGCATCGCCTTTTCCTTTGGTGTTTTCGGAACATAGACCTTTTCCATTGTGTACGGGTCAAGTTCGGTATAGAACATAGCCGTTGAGATAGTTCCGGGAGTCGGATAAAAGTCCTGAACCTGCTCGGGACGTATCTTGTTTTCCTTCAGGAACAGCGCAAGTTCTATCGCCTCGCTAAGTGTACTTCCGGGGTGCGATGACATGAGATACGGAACGAGATACTGCTCCTTTCCGATACCTTTCGTGACCTCGTAGAAACGCTTCTGAAAGCGTTTGTAGGCTTCAATATGCGGTTTTCCCATTTTATCAAGGACTACTGCGGAGCAATGCTCCGGCGCGACTTTAAGTTGTCCGCTGACGTGATACTTTATGAGTTCACGCATGAATTCATCGTCCTTGTCCTCTATAAGGTAGTCATAGCGGATACCCGAACGTATAAACACGCGCTTTACGCCCTTGACTGCGCGAATTTTACGCAGCATATCGAGGTACTCGGAGTGATCCACCTTTAGCGCAGGGCACGGAGTCGGCGCGAGACATTTCTTGCCCATGCACAGTCCCTTGCTGAGCTGCTTATCACAGGAAGTCCGCCTGAAATTAGCTGTCGGGCCTCCGACATCGTGTATGTACCCCTTGAAATCGGGCATTTTCGTGATCCTCTCCGCCTCTGCGAGAACTGACTCCTCACTTCGCACGGTTACTCGCCGCCCCTGATGAAGCGCGATCGAGCAGAAATTACAGTATCCGAAACAGCCGCGGTTGTGGGTTATTGAGAAACGAACCTCCTCAATGCCGGGGACTCCGCCCTGTGACTCATATGAGGGGTGATAGGCTCTCATGTACGGAAGTGCGTAAATGCGGTCAAGTTCCTCCGTTGTAAGACTGTATGCGGGCGGATTCTGCACGAGCATCATATTGCCGTGACGCTGGATAACGGTCTTGCCGTAGACCTCGTCCTGCCAGTCGTACTGTATCTTCACAGCCTTGGCATACTCGGTCTTGCTGTCACGAACCTGTTCAAATGACGGGCACTGCGCCGCTCCGAGCGGCGTGTTGACAGGTTCGGTAAGGTAACACGTTCCGCGAACATCATGCATATCGGAAATTTTCTCGCCTGCCGCCAGACGCGTACAGACTTCTTCTATCTGATGTTCGCCCATGCCGTACATGAGAAGATCCGCGCCGCTGTCCACGAGAACAGACGGGCGAACTCCGTCGTCCCAGTAATCGTAATGTGCAAATCTACGCAAGGAAGCCTCAAGTCCGCCAATTGCTATCGGAATATCGCCAAAATACTCACGGAGTTTCTGACAATAAACGATGACTGCGCGGTCGGGACGTTTTCCTGCAACTCCGCCCGGGGAATACTCGTCCTCCGAACGCTTTCTCTTGGCCGCCGTATAGTGCGCGACCATTGAGTCGATGTTTCCCGCAGTAACAAGAAACGCATACTTTGGCGCACCGAATTTCTTAAAATCCCTGTCCGTATGCCAGTCGGGCTGCGAGATTATGCCAATTTTAAATCCAAGCGACTCGATAAGCCTCGTTACAATAGCCGAACCAAAACTCGGGTGATCGACATATGCGTCACCCGTTATGTATATAAAATCGAACTGCTCGATACCAAGCTCGTCCATTTCCTTTCTTGTGATAGGCAGAAAGCCCTCGTACATTATATCACCTCATTGATCCTTCAGGCGACACCGTACAGACTTGCTCGATGTTGCCTTGAATATTTCAGCCGCTCTACTCCATTCGGCGGAGTTTTCTCTCATCATACTGCATTTTGGACATAAGAACGTGTCTCGGCTTTGCTCCTTCGCTCGGGCCGATAACGCCCATTTCTTCAAGCTCGTCCATGATTCGGGCAGCTCTTGCATATCCGAGTTTCAGCTTTCTCTGGAGCATTGACGTGGAAAGCTGTCCTGCATTTACGGCGACTTCCATAGCGCGCTCAACGTAATCCTCGTCGCTTCCTGCGGCAAAGTCTGCGGAATCGTCACCGCCGCGGCTTTCTCCCTTTGAAACAGGCACAAACGACTCAACTTCCGCGATAATGCTGTCGTCAAATTCTCCCTGAACCTGCGACTTTATGTATTCTATCGTTGCCGAAATATCCTTGTTTGAAGCGAAACAACCCTGAACTCGCACAGGCTCGCCCGTGCCGATAGGCATATAGAGCATATCGCCGTTTCCGAGAAGTTTGTCCGCGCCTGCCATATCGATAATCGTTCGCGAGTCTATCTGCGACTTTACCGAAAGTGCGATACGGCTCGGAATATTTGCCTTGATAAGTCCTGTAATTACATCTGTGGTCGGTCGCTGAGTTGCAACAACAAGGTGCATACCTGCGGCACGTCCCATCTGAGCAAGGCGGCAAATCGAGTCCTCGACCTCTTTGCCTGCCACGAGCATCATGTCGGCAAGTTCGTCAATGAAAATAACTATCTGCGGGATCGGCGTCATATCGCCGTCAAGTTCCGCAAGCTCGTTGTATGACTTGAGGTCATTAGCTCCGGCGTCAGCAAAAGTCTGATATCGGCGCATCATCTCATTGACTGCCCAGCCGAGCGCTCCTGCCGCTTTTTTTACGTCTGTGACGATAGGAATAAGCAGGTGCGGGATTCCCTCGAATATCTTGAACTCAACAATTTTCGGGTCGATGAGAATGAGCTTAACCTCATCGGGCGTTGCGTTGAACAGGATACTCATGATTATCGAACGGGTACAAACGGACTTACCCGAGCCTGTTGTACCTGCGATGATAACATGGGGCATTTTCGCTATGTCGCCCAGAATTATATTGCCCGTAATGTCCTTTCCTACCGCGAAAGTAAGCTTGCTCTTGGATTCGCGGAACTCGTGTGCCGAGAGAATATCCCTAAGCGAGACCATGTCCTTTACCTCGTTCGGGATCTCGATTCCTATAGCCGATTTTCCCGGAACTGCGGCAATTCTTACACCCTGCGCGGCAAGGCAAAGCGCGATATCATCGGCAAGTCCCGTAATTTTCTTCACCTTTACGCCAACTCCGGGCTGGATCTCGTATCTTGTGATCGCAGGACCGCGGAAAATGTCCTTTATCTTCACCTCAACGCCAAAACTGCGCAGAGTATTTACGATTATATCCGCCTTTGCACGCATTTCCTCTACCGCCTCCGTACGGTTGACCTTGACCTCTGACGGCGTGAGCAGATCAAGAGGAGGCAGGATATATTCCGGCTTTTCGCGCCGAACAGGTTCTGGGACTTCCGTACCACCTTCAAGCGGAATATCTATTGCCGACTGCTCAGCTTTCTTGTCAGCAGCGCGGCTGATAAGAGCTTCAAGCTGCTCGTCCTTCTCGGGATCGGCAAGTATATACTCGTTTTTCTCCGTCTGACCCGTGATTATATGGTCGCTCGGCAGCGGAATATCCATATCAAATCCCCCAAGATCAACATTAGGAACTTCCTCCTCGATCTCAGGCTCTGCCTTCTTGCGAGATTTTCTGCGGCTGTTGACAATGTTGATTGCTTCCATGTCCTTGTCAAAGCTCTTTTTCTCGCGGTCGTCGCTGTAATCATCGTCCTCCTCAAAAGCATCGCCGAATTCTCCGCCCATAAGCATATTCTGCATACCGTCAAAGAAGCGCTTTATCCACAAAAACGGCTGCGCAAGGAGTTTCAGAAAGTCTATCAGTCCCTTGCCCGAGAGCAGCATACCAAACACGAAAAAAAGCACCGCTGTGCAAATTTTCGCGCCAAGCTTGCCCATGAGTTTCAGCAGCGGATACGCAAGGAACACGCTTGCGATCCCTCCGCCCTTTAGCGCCACTCCCTCCTCGTAAAGCTTGGTCAGGAAGTGCCACAGACTGCCGCTCGGGACTTCGCCCACAAAAAAAATCTGAAACGCGGCACTTGCGAGAAAAGTCATCGCTATTCCCCAGCCTGCGCGTCCCGAAACGCTCTCTGAACTTTTTTCCATGCCTATCAGCACAGACGTATATATGAGTATGACAGGCACGGCAAAGACTGCCACACCAAACATTCCCAGAAGCAGATTATGTATTTTCAGCCAGCCTGCCGAACCCTTTACCAAAGTCATGAGAGCTATAAGAACTCCCGCCGCAAAGAGTATCACTGACCAGAACTGATTGTCGCGGTTCTTAGTCCCCGTGATGCCGTTCTTGGATCTTGACGGTTCAGACTTGGGGGCACTGTCAGTTTTTGTCGTTGCCGCGGACTTCTTTTTTGGGGTCGTGCTTTTTTTTCTTGCTTCTGCCATTATTGATCTGTTTCCTCCGTTGTTCTGTATTTACGGCACTTTCTGTCTCTTTGTGCCTTATCATGGTCAGCATATCAGAGCGAACTCACTCATGATATGCTGATCTGTAAAATGCTGTTTATCCGTTAATCTTTGTATCTCTTTTCTGACGATTCTATCATGCTGTAGAGACAGTCCATTGCATCGCCAAGTCCGCCCACCTCGTCAATAAGTCCGAGACTGACTGCCTTTTCGCCGTCAACGACGCTTCCCACATCCATGACAAGCTCCTCGGTATTCATCATCAGACGGCGAAAATCAGCTTCGCTTATGCCGCTGTTGGAAGTCACAAAGCTGATTATCCTGTCCTGCATTTTGTCAAAATAGGACAGCGTCTGCGGAATTCCGAGTACAGTCCCGTTCATTCTCACGGGGTGGATCGTCATTGACGCTGTCGGAACAATAAACGAATGCTTCGCACTGACTGCAAGCGGCACACCTATTGAATGTCCCCCGCCTACTACTATCGAAACCGTCGGCGTTTTCATGCCCGATATAAGCTCCGCTATCGCAAGTCCCGCCTCAACATCACCGCCGACTGTATTGAGAATTATGAGCAGTCCCTCGACACTTCTGTCCTGTTCGATCGCTACAAGAGCCGGAATAATGTGCTCGTATTTTGTAGTCTTGTTCTGCTCCGCAAGAACGTAGTGCCCCTCAACCTGACCTATCACGGTAAGGCAATGTATGAGATGCTTGGCGTTCTGCGAAACACTCTGCCCGAATTCTCTGATAAGCTCCTCGTCCTGACCGGTCTCATTGGACGAATTTTCGTTTTTTTCTTCATCTTTCATGCGTAAACACTCCCATTCGATTTTTTACTATTATGTGCAAAACCGCAGGAGAGTATACATATTAATTATACCTATTTTCGCTTAAAAAGTCAAGCAAAGTATTGACGTAAAATATATCAACAAATAGAAAAAGCCGTCCCCTATGAGCAGGAACAGCTATATTCGGTCAAAAAGAAAAAGACCTCTCAAAAAGAGAAGCCTGAAGAATCATGGTGGACTTACCTTATCCAAAAGCAAACCTTTTTCCATATGCTGAAAATTCTCATCAATTTCAGACAAAGAAGGTAATCAATGGTAACATGGTCATCGCCTGAATTAAAAGCAATCGTCATTTTATCATCGTAAAGATACATTGCATTCACGAACATTGTAATAAGTGCTTTCCGATATTTTATATCGCTTGTATCCCCCTTTTTGAGTGAGTTCAGAAAGAAACGAATCTGCACCTCTGAAATTACAGATTGATTCCTCGTTTCATTTTCTAAGTTTTCTTCAAGCATTTTCAGAACATTTTCAACTTCTTCGATTTTAACAAAGATTAATTTGCAGACACTTGGAATGATGTAGTATAATAAAAGTTGACACCCTAACCTCAAAGGAATAAAATAGGAAAAGAAAAAATGGAGGAAAAAGGGATGTCAGAAAA
>JABLTL010031586.1_pt1 | contig 22599 bp, 40 predicted proteins | sample 7160151 | NCBI WGS metagenome assembly JABLTL01 (sample SAMN14651223, study PRJNA627086) | human gut metagenome | isolation source: feces | host: Homo sapiens
CGATGTGCCCCGGTACGTCTCCAGATAGTACTTCGGTGTCACATACGCCTTATATGCCATATCTGTCTCCTTATCAGGTCGTCTCCGCGGTATCCACATCGACGAAGATACTGTCGATCTTACCGTCCAGACCGTTCGGAAGAACGAAAGTGTCCGACAGGCTGCGGTTCTGGTACAGATAGCCGTCACCCTTGGTATGTGCGCCAGGCTCGAAGAAGTAGATACTGGAGATCTTCGGAACCGTCTTACAGGTCTCCAGGCAGGCCACAAGAACATTGATCTTGTGCGCACCGGTCACTCCATCGCCCGCTCCGGTATCCGATTCCGCCTTCTTCGCTCTCGGCTGGAATCCACCCTTCTCCGGCTCCCAGTCAAAGGCGTCATAGAAGCGCTCATCATCGATGACTTCCATCACGGTCACACCGTCAATGTCTGTAACACGGGTTTCAATTCCCATACCGCCTTCCGCAATCTGAGTCATCTCAATCTTGCGGGTGAACTCCGTGGACTGCTCCAGCGCATCCATGATCGCGGAAGTCACATACATAATCAGGGAACCGTTCGCCTTGTAACGTCTCAGCTTGCCCTTGCTCAGAATGTCCTTCAGCATCCCGAAGACCTTGGCCTTCGTATATCCGGCTGCTGCTGTACTCGAATGGTAATCGGCCTCTTTCTGCGCTGCCTGAGCCACTTTGGAGAAGAACAGTGCGTCCGTCTCCGGCACCACATGAGTCTGTTCGAAGACACGGCTGATGTTCTGGATCGATGCGGTGGAGTTGGTCTCATCCACATCCGCCTTATCCACCAGAAACTCAATGTCTCTGTCATGGGTCAGCGTGTAGGGAACATCCGTCTGGGTGTACTCGCCGGTATTCCATCCGCCCTTCCGGCTGTGATTCTTAAAGCCGGTCGTGCTCATCTGGGTAAAATGGAAGGTCTTTACGCCCACCCATCTTACATTATCGGTTACAAAGGGAGAAGTCAGAGTTCCCTGAATCAGGATCTCCAGCAGCTCCGGACTCCATGCTTCTGCGTAGTTTAAATTCGGCATTGTTTATGCTCCTTTCGTTTGATTCGTGTTTAATGAAACCGGTTCCATCGCTTTGTCGGCATCGGAGTCGGAGGATTGCCTCCTTCCGGCTTCTCACTGCCTCCGCCGGTCCCGATCTGGACAAAGCCGTGCTTCGAACCTTCCGTCGGCTTCAGCGCCGGAACATCCTCCAGCACCTGGTTCAGAGCCTTCTTCATGGCTTCGTCATCCACCTTGCCATCCTGTGACAGGCAGTTCGTCAGATCCGCCATCTTCAGCAGGTACGGAATCGTCCTGGCATCCATCCCCATCTCGATCGCGGATACCGTGGCCGCATTCTCCAGCAGCAGGCGCCTGCTCTCGGCCTGCGCGGCGTTAAGCTGTGCCTGCATGGCCTCCACATTCGGCTGAGAGTCTGCTTTCTGCTGCTTAAAGGCAGCGATCGCAGCTTCCGCGTCCGCCTGGGAAAGTCCCTGCTGCTTGAAATAATTCTTCAGCACAGTGTCTTCCGCTACGTTCTGCTTGCCCTGGATAATACCGGCCAGCTTCTCATAATCGAAGCTTGGAAGTGTGATGTTCTGGCCTCCCTCCTGCTGGTTCTGGCCGGAAGCTCCTCCTGCAGGATCACCTGCCGGCGGCTCTGCTCCGCCATTTCCATCGGGTGCGTAAAAACGAATGGTCTTCAGTCTCATGGTCTTCGTGCTCCTTTCAGTTTTCGGTGTGTCTCACCATGTCAGTTTTATGGGTGTCTCCCGATCAGTTGTTATCCCGGTGTCTCCGCGTAGTTTTACGCCTTCGGGCAAAAAAGAGTAAAAAAATAACACGTTATTGAGTTGCTAACTCGTTTTCGTGTTACTTAACTCAATAAACGCGTTGTTATCGCATTTCTATGACTTCTCTATGACTTCGTTATCGCATTTCTAGGGCTTACTCTTCCGTATGGCAGGCATTTGAGATTTTGCCATATACATCTTCGTACAGCTCCTGCTTATCGCCGTTATATGTATATTCTGCATAGATTCCGTCTCCGCTGATCGTGGTACTTGCCAGACACTTATAATTTTGTAGAGTCTTGCAGCTCCATACAATATATACATTGCTCAGATCAATCGGTGTCTCCGGGCATTTTCTGTTGTACCATTCAACCAGCTTCTTCTTGCATACGCTTTCATAGTGACTCATTCCTGTAACAATCATATGTTCTCCTTTCCAAGCATAAGAAAACCACCCGTCGGGTGGTTTTCAATATATTCTTCGTTTTGTAGCTAAGTGGAATCTCCTTAGATTCTTCCTTCTTTCTTAACCCTGCGCCTCAATGGGAGATTCTGGATCACCGCCTTTCTGGTTTGTGATCTCCTTGTCATAGAAGTCATGTGTAACTCTAATCTTCATCCTGCTCACCTCCCCTCCGTTGCGCCGGCGCAATTACTCTACAAAGATCCAGTCTTCAGCGAGCATATCTGCCTGAGATGCAAGCCATCCCATCTGCACACCAGATGTTCCTATAAAAGCCACTGCCATATTACCAATAGCTTCATGTTCGCAATTCACAAGTTCACCATCTGCTGTCCTATAAGAAATCCCAGTTGCGAGCTGGATGTACTGTTTCTTGCCGTTCCAGCCTTTACGAGCAACTTTAAGTCCTCTTTTTAAATAACGGATAGCATCACCGAACCCAAATGTTGACTGACCGCCAAGAATACCGCAATTTTCTTCATTAGCAATCATCCAGTCATCTCTCTGGGTGTGCATGAAAGTATATTCTACTCTCTGCGTTTCGCGGATATCGAGAACTTCTCCCTGGCCTTCATCAGAATCTTTTGATCTGCAATGAATCATAATCGTATGTTTTTCATCATTCCAACACCAGTAACCATTCCATCCCGGAAGTTTCACTTTTGCTCCCTGTTTCATCATTTTGAATGCTTCTTCAAACTTCATGTTCTTTTATCCTCTCCTTCTTAAAATTGGGTATAAAAAGACCACCGGTCATTTCTGACTGGTGGTATTTACTCTTCCCATTCTTTTAAATTTTCGCTTTCCTCTTTGAGCTGTTTAAGCTCTTTTTCTCTGGACTCAGGCGTCATATCTTCGTGAATGATAACATCTTTGCCCCTTAATTCAGTTCTCTCCATTCAATTCCAAACTCCTTTTCAAATTCAGACAATGTTTTAATCTGTGCTTTTTCTATGTCATAATTGTATGGTTCTGATACGTATTTGTCAACGGTCTTGTTGAAATATTCACTTCTGAAAGGCTTATCTCCGGCTTTATACCAAAACACTCTTCCATCATGCGTTGCTACCAACCCAAAATCATAACCACGTGCACCAGCCGAAACAAAATCGCTTCCTGTAGGTAGCAAATTGGTTGGGTGATTATGTAACGCTATAACACCTTCATCTTTTGCAAACTGCTTAATATTTTGGATCTCATCTCTACTCAATTCTACACCAAGTTCATTATTACCTGTTGTTTTTGAAAACAATCTTTTACCAGTTTTAGAACTTATGATGTATAAATCCTCTCCATCAGTTCCATTTCTGTGTGTCAGCATTGCTTTACTGTATTTTCGCAATGCATCATTTACGGAAGTATTACTTGTGATTTGATTAAATTTTCGCCTATAAGTCTCTGTATCAATATACGAAAGTGAAACTTTATTGTTCCCATTACGCAGATTTTCAATATTTGCGCTTTCTCCTACTGATAAATTAACAGCAACAGTTTTCCACTCTTTTTGCTTCTGTTCGTATCTCTGCTGGTTCTCCGGATCCAGTGAGAACTCCGCAAGTCTTCCAAATCTCTTTTCCTGACGCTCGGCATATTGCTGTTTGGCTTCCTGCTTTGCCGTTTCTTCAACATCAGCAATTTCCTGCTTATTGTATTTCGGATCCACAGTTGTGATACCAGGGAAATAAGTAGTATGAGCATCTTTGCATCGTGGATGATATAGGCCAGCCGCCACAGCTGAGGACATCAATGGATATTTCCCGTCTTTGCGGCTTCCTCCGCTCCATACATCATCAATCAGTATCTTTCCCACCCAAGGCAGGCACTTCGGACAGGGATTCCCACGCTTGTTCATGATGACTGTGGATATTCCCCATTCCTGGCGCATCTGCCCTTCTCCCTGAAGCTTTGCTCGCTTGCAGGCGGTACGAATCGCCATATCCGCATAATCAGAGAGCGTATGCCTTGCGCCGTTCTTATACTGGACGCAGTTCAGACCGGCCGCCAGCATGTCATGCGTGGCCATATCCACAGCTTTCTCATATGTACCGGCTCCGCTCGCGGCATATACCTGCGCATCGAATACGACTCTCCGGTACTGGTCGTTCGCCATACGAAGAATCGCTGTCTCCGCGGTTCGCATATCGTTCGTTGTCGCCTGGATCAGCGCATCCAGCTTCCTCTGATTCACCCGGAAGAAGTTGCCCTGGATCATGGCATCCGGCAGATGGCTGTAGCCGGTAAAGCCCCGGCGGATCGCATCCAGGATTTCTTCTTCCTGCTCCATGCCTCCGGTCTCGTGTGCGGCCCGGATCGCGTTCTCAATCCGCTGATTCAGAGAGAAGAACTGTCTGCCGAATGTTCTCTGGTTCTCTGCCCGGTAATGTTCCAGGCTCCGCAGCTGCTCTGCCTGCCACTGGCTCCATTCATAGCCGTATGCGCTTTCCTCTGCCCGATGCCGGTCCATATTCCGGATCATGGATGAAATCAGCTCTTCTTCGATTCTCTCGAAAGCCCGTGAAATGTCGTATTCCTCTGCCATCCGGTTTATCCTCTGTTGCTATGTACCTGAAAGCCCTGGCCGCGGTATTCCCGGATCTTCTGTTTCAGCTGTGTAAGGCTCTCACAGGGATCGTTCCGGAGTTCCGCGTAATCGTCTTTCTCTACCGCATAAATGCCAAAAGGGATCTGCTCAGACGCTACTCTGAGAAGTCCCCGGTATTCCTTCCTGTTCATCTTGTACAGGCGGTTCATCACTCTGACCTTCATCATCCTTGATCTGTACTCCTTCTGTGCTGACCTCCGGTTCTGAGAGCTCCGTAATGCCCTGTTCTGCCTTCAGTCTGGCAACCTCTTCCGCTTTCCACTCTTCGTCCCTGGAATCGCCGTACAGCTCCTCCACGGATGCTTCAATACTCATGATGCCTCCGATCTTGCCCTTTGATACTGTCTCCACCTGAGACTCGAAGGATGGATTCGCATATTCGCCGAACGGAATATCCACTTCCACCGGCTTCATCGCCTGACCATTCAGCAGACGCCAGGCATTCACACACGCCTCCACCACCTGCGGAAGTGTTTCCTGCAACGCCTCTACGATTGCATTGCGGGTATACAACGTTGTCTTCTCTTTCTCCCGCTGTGCTTCCGCATTGTCCAGCTTCTTCGTATCGATTCCCAGTGTACTGGGGCTGATGATTCCCTGCAGGCACAGATCCAGCGCCGTGATATACGATGCCAGGTAACTGTCATGCGGAATTGCCGGCTGCTCCGTGTTGATCTGGTTCTTACCGCCCTCCGCCATGTTGTCACCGGATGCGATGAAGCGGTTATCGAAAGCGTTCGGCTGCAGGAAGGTACCTGTCTCCGGATCCCTGGGAATACAGGATTCCGGGATGTATGTCTTAGCTCTTCCGGCTCTCAGCGCATCCATCCACTGTGACCATGCCTCATCTACCGCATCGAAGCTGTCCAGTTTGCTGTCAAATATAGAGCCACCGCGTCCTTCATACTTTGCTGACTTATACACACGGAACGGAATCGCCATCATCAGACCTTCATCAAAAGTCCAGTCACTCAGTCCTTTTGTCTGCTCCAGCGTATCCAACGGAACCATATTCTCGCCCGCGTACAGCTCATTTCGGATATAGCCTTTTCCGTAATGCTCACACAGTACGTACTGGCAGCCTTTCGCCTTGTACGGAGTCTTGAAGATGACTTCCTGCAGGCGCTTCCGGTTGTAAGTCAGCTCGATCTGATCTCCCGGATACCATTCCAGGATCGGATACTGGCTCAGCGTTGTGTCAAAGGTCACTTTAAAAGCTCCGTCACCCACTACAAGGACATCCTTCAGAACTTCTTCCAACAGCGACCGCAAATGATTTTCTTCGTCAATAGCGTTCCAGAGCTGTTTGGCTCCTGCGTCATCGAAATCAAAATCATTCATATCCGCCAGGACAATACTTCCCAGAATCCGTACAATCAGGTGCGGAAGACCGGTGTGCAGCTTCCGGATCTCCATGCCCGGAGAGCTGTGTGACGCCCAGAACTTGTATTTATCCGCATAAGAATTGCACTGAGCATACAGCTGATCCAACTCGTTGCTGTCGCCCCGGTACCAGATCCGGTTCATAATTGCGGATAATTCAAAGTCCGCCATCTCCATGATGTTTATGCTGTACTTCGATGCCGTCTGGATATTCAGCCAGCTGCGAAGGCCTGTCTTGATCTTCTCCATAATGCTCAACTTTCTTCCTCCCTGAGACCAATCATGGACCGATACGGAATCCATCCGTACTGGTTCGCGTTGATCGTGTGGTCGTTTCTGTCTTCGGGCATGTCTTTATCTTCTGCCCAGCTGTATCGTTCCAGTTCGCTCAGATGATTCACACAGTTATCCAGTACCAGGTAATCCCCCCGCTGAATCCATCCCTGCTGCAGCTTGATACGATCCAGGATGCCGAACTTCTTATAGGCGTCCCAGAAATTGTACAGGCATCCGTTCAGGCGCTTGTACTTTGCCAGCTCTGTCATGGTGGCCTGATCAGCGTTATCTACGAAGATATCTTTCGCAAATCCCCATTCCTTCCGGCACTGCTCCAGGAAGGATACCAGTCTTACCGCCACATCGCTCGGCGCGATCGGTTGATCCAGGTTTGTGTTATTGATTACATTCTCTGCCAGCGTAATCAACTTGCGGTCTGTCGTGATCCCCTGGAAGATCATTGCGATCGTATCCGGAGATTTCGAAGAATACGCCGTATCCAGTCCGGCGGTAAATTTCCGGAAGGCGATCCGCTCATCCTCGATCTGCTGATGCAGCCATGCTGCCGATACCACATGCTTCTTCCTGTTGAAGCCAGGGAATACCAGGCCGGTTGCTTTCCCTCTCAGCCCCTCGATCTTGTTCTTATAGATCTTCGTGCCTTTGGGCGTGTTGGATACTATTTTCTGCAGCTTCTCTTTACTGAGTCCCAGATTATGGGTAAAAGAAAAGAACCAGTGAACCCATCCGGGTTTTGGTTCTTCTTTTAGTTCGTCTCGTATTTCCCTGGGCGTCTCTGCTTCCCATTCCGGCAATGGCCGGGAGCAGTTGATAAACTCCTTGTATATTGGCAGATTCGGATCATCCGGGTTCAGCGTTCCGATCAGGTAATCGCAGCGCATCGCCGCTTCTCGTACAAAGTCAATATCCGCGGTGTTGATCTCATCGATGTACAGGCATCCATACTGACCACCCAGCGCCTTCTGCCATTTCTTCCGGTCGCCATATCCCATGACATACACGATCTTATCTCCGCAGGATGTATGGAACAGGATATGCGGAATCTTATCTTCCTTCGTACCGTTGCCGTTGTATTCTGCCAGAACTCCGAAATCATCCAGGATACCCAGATCCTTATTGATGATGTTCTTCTCTGCGCTGCCGATGTCCTTGGCCGCAAGGATATGCAGCTTCTTCGGGGATTCTGCTACTTTAAGCATAAACTTGAACAGTCCTACCGTGGTCTTGCCCGCCGCCGTGGTTCCTTCCAGGAACTCTACGGGAGCATCACAGCGAAGGAATGCCTTATATTTATCCGAAAGCAGCAGGTGTTCGGTTCCCATACGCTACTCCCGAAGCTGCTGAATCAGAGCGTCCAGCTTGCCCTGTTCCGCCTGCAATCCAGAGAGTTCCACACGGTCTGTAAACATTCCAAGATGCCTGCCGAGAAGCTCCAGCGCTTTCAGTTTGGATGTCAACCGGAACTCGGTTTCTTTTACATATCCGTTCTCTGTTTCGATTCCCCTGCTTCTCATCCATTCAATACCGGCCATATCATCGCGGGAAACATTGCTTTTCATATTCCCGTTCTGATCGATGAGATCCGCGATATTCAAGAATGCGATCTTCGCCAGCTCATTCACCACACGATCCTGGCTGATCTTCGTTCGGCCGGAGCGCTCTGCAATTGCTTTTGAAATTGCTTTCTGAATACTAACATTTGCCAATAGTCGTGATCCCTGCTCATTTGCTGTCTTCGCCGAATACCCGGCTCGTATTGCCGCCTGAGTAGCGTTCAGATCAATCAGGTACTCTTCTGCAAATCTCTTCTGTTTTTCTGTCAATGCCATCCAGGCGCTCCTTTCTCTCCACGAAAAAGCCGCCTGACATTTCTGCCGGGCGGCCTCTAGGAGGAATTTACTTTATGACTCACGATGGTGTCTGCTTTGTTTTTGGTATGGCCTCCCGTGAAGGAGGCCTGTGGGGTAAAAAGAATAAGTTTTCAGGGGAAAACTCGTCTTATGGAAGCTCCAAGGGCGGAACCCTTTTTGCCTGATTATATTGTACAACGACTTTTCCGACCTTTCCGACCTTTTTTTATTTTTTCCAAATTTTTTTCAGGTATTTGTCCCGAACATGTAACCTTGGATAATCCGGGTTACCGTGATATCCAAGCTTGGCGGCGATTTTCTCCCATCCAAGGCCTTCGATGTAATACATCCGGAAGACGCAGCGGGTGCGGCCGTCCTCGATCTCTTCAATCCATCGTTCCACCGCCTGGCAGGTCTCCTGTTTCTTCTGCAGGCTTTTCTGCCTCCGCTCATATAAAGGCCAGTCGAAGCCGGATACACTTTGCGGCCGGGGATAGCCCTTCTTGTAATCCATAATCACGCTGGTTCCGATCCCAGCTTCCCCCTGCAGCATGGTTTCCAGTTCCGCCTGCAGGATCGGAATGTCTGCCTTGGTTTTCCGGTACTCCTCCAACATCTTTTTCGTTACTTTTCCCATTTTGCCTCCTGCTTTTCGTAAAGAGTTAAAAAGCTCATAAAATTGTGCTTTTTCTATTGGCAGGCACATATTTATGTGCTATAATTATATTATCAACAAGGAAAGGAGAACGGTCGATATGTCAAGAAGAAACACCAGAAGAACAGAGAACCTGATCAGCACTCGACCGTAAAAGTAAAATGAAAGCCTTACGTTTTGATACCCTGTTTTTATTGGCTGCTGTGATCTGTGCGCTGGCTGCTGACTGGTCTGTTCCTTCCTGCGTCCTGCTTCTCAGTGCATCTGTTTATACGCTGGCCAATGTCATTCCGCAATTATGGAGGTATTCCCATGAATCTAAAAAGCATCAGAACCAGTAAGGGGCTCTCGGTTCCGGATCTCGTGAAGCTGAGCGGTGTTCCCCGGCGAACGATCCAGGAAGTAGAGAACCGTGATGATTGCCGGGTCTCTACCGCGATCAAGCTCGCCGATGCTCTTGGTGTCTCTCTTGAAGAGCTCTGCAGAGATACAAAAGAATCATAACTCTGTGCTTCCCCGGCCGGTGTCATGCCTGCCGGGGATTTCTCTACCTGCTTTCCTCTGCTGCCTTTAACAGTTCCTGATGCCTGCTTTTCAGTTTCAGGATCTCCGCCGGAGTCAGACCGGTGTTCTCATACTGTGCCAGGCGGTCAATCAAGACCTCTTTTCGCTGCGGTGACCAGTAGCCGGGCTTAATGCCATTGCAGCGTTCATGTGTCAATCTGTTCATTCTCTGCCCTCCTGCGTTCGTCTATTTCCTTCAGGCGCTCCTGCATCCGCTTTTTCTTCTCTCGCTCCTTGCACCGCGTCCAGCTGCTCAGCGATGAATCTGCCGCTTTCAGCTCATCGATGCAAATACAAACGTCCACCATCTCCTCTACAAGATCCGCCCTCAGCTGATCCAACGTCTTGTATACCGGATTTTCCCCGCGTTCGTATCGTGCCAGCTTCAGGCAGGCCTGCGCCAGCTCTGCCGCTTCTTCCGCGGTCTGCTCCAGCATGGCCGCCTTGCCGATTGCCTCGTACAGCATACTTTCTCCTCCTGCGTGCTTCTGCTTCATCCTATGCCTCCCGCACCTTCATCCGCAGCAGCTCCTGCCAAGTATAACTTTCCTTCAAGCCATTATAGCGCTGGAATACAGCTACATGCCGGTAAGCGCCAATCAAAGTGACCTGCTCCTTATGCAGTGAGATAACACCTCTCTGTACAAAGTCAACCGACCGGACCGGCAGCTTATACTTCAGCCCGACTCTGTAGTATTTTCTCACAGCATCGATCGCCTGCGGGTATATGGCTGCGCTGTCCAGTTCTGCGGTTGTCTGGCGTGGAGAAGTCCCCGTCTCAACATGCTTTTTGTGTCTGTCAACTTTTCTTTCCACTGTCCGCCGCGCTTCCGGATTCTCGTCATACCAGAGCAGCTTTCTTTCGATCTCTCTGGCCAGACGCCTGGTAGGATGCGCCTTACCGCTGATATAACGCCGAATCGTGATTACTGTAATTCCGGTCTGATCTGCAAGCCACTGGTTCGAAAGCCCTCTCACTTTCAGCTCATCTTTCAGCCAGGAGCCGAATCCGGTATTTGCCCAGGACATGGGGCGTTCCTTGCTCATCTCTGCCATCAGCTGGCTCACGACATCCGGCGCAGGCATGATCCGTCCGTTCTCGTATGCGGATATCGTTGCCATGCCAATATTAACCGCAACGGCCAGTTCTTCCTGCGTGATCCCGCGCTCTCTGCGGTATCTGCGCAGCGTTTTCCCGATATTACTGTCTATGTTCACCTGCTCCATCTCTTATCCTCCCGTGTCGTCTAGTTTACAATCCTCATCAGGGCATCATAATCCGTCCCGCGCTGGTCAAAGTTGTGAAAGCGGTTCGGTTTGGGCGCAGCTATCCCGTTTTGCACAGGACTCGTCCCATTACGGGCATGATCAGCTGCCGCCCGTGACAGCCAGGAACCAAGAAAACGCTTCACGCCCTGCCGGGTCTTCTGCCTGGCCGGATTATCCCGGCACCAGCGCGCGGCCTTCTGACATTCATGGACCACATCAAGACCAGGATACAACGCCTGATACTCCTTCAGGTCGGATTCCGGGATGGAATACAGTGATCCGTCCTTCAGCGGGATTGCAACCGCAGGTTGAGGCGAAGCCGAAACGCTTTCTTTTGAGACTCCGAAGGAGTCTTTTTCTTTTAAATCATTATCATACTCATTATCATTATCGTGTGCGTTTGCATCCGATCGCATACAGTTGCTCTTATTTGCATCTTCCGGAATACTTTCGCATACGTTTTCGACTTCCGGTGCATTCGGCGCATCCGACTCCATCTCTGCGGAGTCTTCTTTCTCCGGTTCCTGATCTGCGGCGTCATCCTGCGCGGCAGTCTTCGCCTCAGCTGCTTCCTGGGCGCTCTTTTTCTCATTCCAGCGGGCAGCCGCGCTCTTCCGGTTATTCTCACAGCGGTTGTTATACTTTTTCTCGTCTACCGCCATCTGCTGGGCGATACCTGCATATACAATCCCTGCTCCATACGATAGATCGCTGTCTGCGTCTTCTTCCCCGGCAGCCAGTGCGAATATCGCCTTCATCAGCGCTCCTGCATCTTCATCTGAAAGCTTATTCACCATAGCGCGGTAGGAATTATATAAAATAAAGCTGGCTTTGCTGACCTTATCCCTGTCTTTATCCATTCTCGTCTCCTCCCAGATCCAGCATCATCTGTCCCGGCATCTCACGGAATCGCTCCATCTGCTTTCTCAGCTTGCGATCCATTGAGCTGCCCTTCCTCTTCTCCTTCTTCGCCCGGCTAAACGTCTGATTGATGTAAGCTCTGCAGTATTCTTCGTCATCCGGAAGCTTCGGAAGGAAGTAACCTCCTCCGTGCTGATCTGCAATAATCAGATCATTATCCGACTGGAAATTGAGCCGGTTCACCATATTCCGGAATACCCTCTCGCTGACTCCTGCTTCTTTCGCTATGATATGCCGGCTTCTGGCATTTTTCCTTCCGCGCGGAATGTATTTCAGGATATCCTCATCTCTCATGTTCCTCTACCTCCACTTTAATGTCGCAGATGTTTCCGTCTCCACAATCTCAATCTCAATCCGTGGATTCTCCTTATCGACAAAGAAATCATCGGAAAAGCCGCTGATATAATTCCAGCTGTCATCCGGAAGCCATCCGCCCACAACCAGCGCATCCTGAAATATCTTGTGGAAATACCCTGAGATATTATCCTTGTCACGCCTTGCAGACGGCTCATAAAAGTGATATCGGATATAGATCGGATATCTTATCCCTTTCTGCCGGAGAACAGGTCTCAAAGTCGCAATCAGCGTTCCCTGATCCTGCTGTTTCATAGTATTGGCCTTATTCCATTTTCCCTTTCCGGTACGATTCGCGCTGATAAACTCATTCATCCCGGCAAAGCAGCCGGGAACTATCACATGTATCACTGCAGACTCACCCCTGTCTCTTCTTTTACCAGGGCAGTAACCTGTGCTGTCCCTTGCTCTTCCCTTTTCGCAAAGTTATGTTCCTTTCGCGTATAGTACAGCCTGCTTTCCTCCCAGTCCGGATAGTGATTCCGCAGATAGGTTTCGAAAATCAGCTTCATCTCCTGCCGCTTCGGGCTATGATCCAGCATCCGGTGATGATAGATACACCCCTTCGCAAGATTCTCCGGAATTCCCAGACCGCCGGAGCTGCGTGAGACAAAGTGCATAATCTCCATACAGTACATCTCCGGACGATACCCCTGCGGAATCTCATACATCGCCAGACAGAAAATACAGCCGGAATCCCTCTCATTCACAAGCCTCCTTACAGAAGTCGGGATTTCACAGGCTTTCGTTCTTTTATTTTTCATGTAAATCCTCCATCAGATCTCTGACCAGCTGCGGATCTGTCACAATGCCGAGAGCATTTGCCTCATCAATCGTCCCGCGGATCAGCACGGCCATCTGTGCGGAGTTGTATTCGTGCGATGGCATAATCTCCAGATAATAATCATAGATTATCCCGTCCGTCTCCTCCGTCCGCAACCAGCGGCCATAGATATGTTCCTTTCTCAGATCCACCTGCGGCAGTGCCCGGATCAGAGAAGCGTTCCCATCCTCCTGCATCCTCGGAAATCCATAACGAAGCATCAGATCATAGTGGACACTCTCCGTATCTGTCTCCAGCACAGCCGCAATCCGTGAACAAAGTACCCAGTGGTACGCATTCGCTTCCAATGAACGTGGCTTCCTGTATTTCTCAATCTGCACGACCACGTCATCTTCCAGCAGTTTTCTGCTCTGATTCGCAATTTCCGGAACAGCCGGCACTGCCAGGGTAATCAGATATCTCTTCGTCATCATATCCGCGCTGATTCCTGAGATCTGTCCTATCAGTTCCATCAGTTGAACGGCAGGTCTACATCATCGACGCCGTCAGGTACCTGCATGAAACCATCCCCGGACGCCGGAGGCTCTGCGTTCTCCTCCTGCTTCTTCTTACTCTCGGCAAATTCAATCTCTTCCAGGATGATCTGCACGCTGTACACCTTATTCCCATCCCGGTTCGTATAGCTGTCATTCTGCAGATGGCCGACTGCCAGAACCTTGGTTCCATGCTTCAGATACTTCTCAGCAAACTCTCCCAGCTTTCCGAAGGCGGTGCAATTAAAGAAGTCCGTCTCGGCTACGTCGCTGTTATTCTTGTTCTTATACTTCCGGTCAACCGCCAGGCTGAAGCTGGCAATAGCCATCTGGTTGTCCTGGCCTCCGTAACGGATCAGCGGGTCACGCGTCAGGCGTCCCATCATAATCGTTTTGTTCATTCTTCTCTCCTCCTATTCCGTAATTGCGGCAACCTCCACATGATTTGCTTTCGCTGTCTGCTCCGCCCTCTCCTGAATTTCTTTCATACTCCCGCCCCGCAGCACTTCAATGTTGCCGTATACTCCGGAAGGAAATACAAACGCATCTGTATAACGCACGATTGCACTGATGTCCTTCCGTTCCTTCTCACTATTCATCTGTCTACCACTCCATACTCATACGATCCAGGCGGCTGATCAGCTCCTGCACCATCTTTTCCTTGCCGTCATCCGGATGATCCTCCTGCCATTCTTCCAGCACTGCGATCAGATGACCAATCTCGCTTCTGTCTTCAAATAAAATCGAATCCGTAGATGTTCTCATTCTTCCTCTGCCTCCTTCTGATCCGGCAGTCTCCCGCAGAAATACAATTTCTGATATGCTTCCTCTGCCGTCAGGTACGCGTTTTCTGCATTTTTCATATCATCCTTTGCTCTCCGGATTGCTTCCGCCCTGGGAAGCATATCCCAGAGAACAATCATGCCAAATTTTGCATACAGCTCTGCGATCTGTGTCCTAGCCTCCTCAGAGCTGTAATGAAAAGACGGATGATACAAATATACCTGGGTAATTACCCTGAATTCCTCTTCCGACGGCTTATTAATCGCCTCACCCAGCAGGTCCTCCTGCTGATAAAGCGCTTCCATGAATTCTTCGTGTGTCATCTCTGAACTTTCGCCTCCGCAAACCTGTCTTCCCAGAACTGAACAATCTCCTCCGGCATTTCCGTTATCCCCGTTGAATCCAAATGAATCGCTGGCGCATCCGGAACGCCTTCCCCGCAAGCCACACCAAGAGCTATCACTCCCGGCACAAGCACTTTTCTCACGTTAAACATGCCAGGAACGAAATATACCTCGCTGTCCGGGTTAAACTGCTCCAGAAATTCCACCAGATCCTTCGTCTTCATCTTCTCTGTATTCCTCCTTAATCTTTCCGTTTTCGTCCAGGCGTTCCTTCCGCAGCTTTGACAGCAGCGTATGAACACTGGATACCTGCACATTACATTGTTTTGCGATGTCCGGAACCTTCACGCCCTGCATATACAGACGCCACACCAGTTCCTTATCGATCTTCTTCCTTCCGGGTTTCCTTCCGGGCCTCCCTTTCGGCTTCTCAGGCTCTGACGCTTTCGCAGCAGCTTCCGGAAGCTTCCTCGTAGCAAAGAACTTGATGGCCTCCAGGCACTCCGGGCAGAAATCCATCTTCGGAAAAGGTGGATTTTGGCCATAATCGGCATATGTATATACCAGCCGAAAACTTACCAGGTCATTGTCCTTCTCAACCTCTTTCCCGCATCGATCGCAGGTATACACCGTCTTCCTCATGCGCTCACCTTCGGCACTCTCAGCCCGGCCGAAATCCGCTTGATCGCGTCCCCGGCCTCCTTCAACTCGATTGCCTGGACAGCTGCCAGCAGAGCATCCAGGTTCTGCTCGGAACTTGTCCACCCGGAAGCCCGCGCTTCCAGGTGCTGGGCGATCAATTCAACTTTCGCTAAATTCTCCATCATATCCTCCTTTCATCTGCTCCTGCGCTCAGTGTCCGCTGCGCAGCATACAAAACAGCAACTCCGTCATAGAACGTTTTCGTGCTCCTTTATGGCAGGGTAATATAACTGATAATTTCCACATTTCTGGTCTTCCGTCCAACGGCGTCGGATTTTCAAATTCCGCTTCCGGCTCTGCATAATCCGGAATTGCAACCATTACACCCCACTTTTCGGAAGACTCCGGGAACTGTTCACGCAAATGCCTGGCAAACTTCCCACTTCGAAAATCCGGTAAAATGTCCTTGTAACACTCCATCGTGGTCACAATATAGTTCGTTTCTCCGAAGAAGTTCAGACCATTTCCACTGTAAACATCCTCCTTACAGCTCTTAACCTCATAACAGGTGAAGCTTCCCTTCTCAATCCCGGATACTGTCATCTGATTTTCAGGCAGGAACTGCATGTAATCCACTCGCTTCCCCTTGGTTGTCCACGGATCAATGCTGACCTCGCTGGCCCAGTATTTTCCTGCACCGTTAAGACGTGTGCTCACAAGCAGCTCTCCAAGGAATTTTGTTGTCTCTGCTCTCGTCATAAGTGTGCTTCCTTGAATCCCAATTAACAGTCATCCGACGTGATCCACACATAGATCCACGCCAGGCCGACCAGCCACATGGGGACCTGCATCGCCAGCCACGACGGTTCCCAGTCCGGCTGTTCAAATAAGCTGGTGGCCAGGATCACCTGCGCAAATGCTGCCAGCGTGATCAGCTTGATTCCTAATCTTGCAATCTTCAACTTCATCTTTCGCTTTCCTCCTTCAGATATGCTTGTCTCTCCTGCAGGGGGCTGCTTACGCAGTCCCCTCCTTCTCTACCGCTGTGAATCCGACAGATTCCATTGCCCGGCGTGCCAGTTCCCGATAGATCTTCTGTTTCATCTCTTCGGAAATCTCAGATTCCAGATACTCCTTCCCATCGATGATGAAGTGACGCACGACTTTTAATTTCTCATCTTTTCTTCTCATCTTTTCACCCCCGTTGTATTGTATGTGCTACTGGTTGGACACCTTTACTCTCTGTGCTTGTCTATTAACACATGCCAATCGCCCGCGCTGCCTTCTCCAACTCGTCCCACTTGTCGATATACAGCGACCAGCAGAATGATCTTGCCGTCCTTCCGCGGTCATTCTTCGAAAGGATCGCGTTGATTAGTTCTTCCTTCGTGAAACGTTCCAGGAAAGCCCTTGCTTCACGCTCTTCCATCTCGTACCTCCATAATCTCCTTCCACCAACATTGAATCATGTTCCAAAAAGCTTCTTCATGGGATTCCAGCTCTTCCGGCGCTGCGATTGCCCGGATGGTCGGCCGGGCGTCAATGTCTTCCATCAGCCACTGAATCACGCTGGCCTGATTCTGAGCCCTGTGCCTGAATTCTTCCTGAATGTGTTCCTTCAGATCGTCCGCGTCAATCAGTCTCATCTCGTATCCTCCTTGCGTGCTATACAATCTGCTGGATGATATCCCGGATCATTGCGGTTCCGGAATCCAGTGCCACGTTTGCCGTCTTGGTGTGTCCATTCAGAAACGTAGCTTTGACAGTTTCGGTCCCTGGATCGTAATGCAGGTATGCCAGGTCATACAGGTTCCGCGTCAGGCGCAGCACCGGAGCCAGTGCGCTACAGATGCGCTGCTTGTCCTCCGTAGATGTCAGCTCCTGCAATTGTTCCAGTTCCTTTGCTTCCATCGGCTGCGGGGACTCCTGTTCTTTGGCTTCCAGCTCCGGCTCCGCATTCTTCCGCTTTGCCGTGATGATCGGCTGCGCTCCGAGTTCATCTTCTGCTTTGTTGTGGAACTCATAGAAATCAGACAGCTGACAGCGATGATCTTCATATCTCCATCGGATGTGTTCCAGCATATGTTCGACTGTGCTTTTGCCATCAAACGGGCAGCTATCAAAGCCATTCACAATGATTGCGTTCGGATCCGTGTTAATGATCTGCCACATTTCTCTGGTATCATCCTCCTCAATAGTGTTGTACCTCGGATCTAACCAGAACGCTTCTGCGCCCCAGCTTCTCCCGTTCTTCCAGAACGCCACGTAAGCAACGCCCTCACGGAGTTCGTTCCGGAATCGTCCTACCATCGTTCTTAAACTTGCCATGTTGTTTCCTCCTGCACATTTTCGAAAATCTATTCTTCTTCGGTATCAAACAGGTAGTCGAACTTGCGACTAAAAAGTTTACATAAAACTTTAATTTCCATAGTTGTAAATTTTCCTGTTTTTTTCTTATTTACGTAAGACACTCTTGAAATCCCAAGCTTATCCGCGACTTTCTGATCTGTGAGCTTTAATCGTGCCTGTTCTGCGTCTAAATTCCGGAACATTTATTACCCACCTCCTTTTATTAAATTGTTTGCGTTTCGCAAACTTTTATTATATGATAATTGCTTTTTGCAAACTTGTCAATAGTTTCTTTACATTTTGTAAACTTTTTTATTGACAGGTTTGCAGGGCGTATATATAATCAAAGCAAACAGAGGAGGTGATCACTTTGGGAGAAAAGTTCAACGAGAATTTGAAAGTTGCACGTGAACGCAGACAGCTCACGCAAACACAGATGGCTGATGCTCTAGGAGTTGCGAAATCAACCTATTCGCTTTATGAAAGTGGAAAACGTGAACCAAATGTGCAAACTATAAAAAAGATATCTGATATACTAAATGTTTCCGCAGATGAGCTGCTTGGACTGATTCAAGAACCACAATTAAGCACCTTCGCAGCCCACTTCGATGGAGCCAAATATACCGATAGTGAACTGGAAGAAATCCTTCAATTCGCGGAGTTCGTTAAAAACAGAAAAAATAATCAGGGGTGATTTTTTTGAATAATCTTGAAATCATGGAGCAGGAAGCTGCTGACCGTGGAATAGAAGTTATTGACTATTATTTTGAAAGCGATCGCATTAAAGCTTTATATAAAGACGGAATAATTGCCATGAATATCAGAATGCGCTCTTATCGCCAGCGTGCCTGTATCTTGGCAGAAGAAATCGCGCACCATATTACTAACGTTGGCAATATCCTCGATCAGAGGGACGTTGCCAACCGCAAGCAGGAACGCCGGGCCCGTCTCCTCGCTTTCGATCGCCTGATTGGGCTCCAGGGACTGATCCAATGCTTCCTTGCCGGAGATCGGAACCGGTACGAGGTCGCTGAACGGCTGGAAGTCACAGAAGAATTCCTTGCAGAAGCGTTGGAAATGTACCGGGGAAAATATGGAGAAGGCAAGCAGGTAGGCAACTTCTGGGTAAGCTTTGAACCGTACCTTTCAATTGTTAAAATAGTTTGACGGTAAATAACAGTGTTTATTAAAAAACGGAGGTAGTTATCATGGGATTCCTGGATTTTTTCAAACCGAAACGATATGATATGGATACTCTTGAAGGCATTATGGCTATTCCGGTTCCGGCCAGAAACTACAATACCGGTAATGACCTCAACGATAAAATATATTATGTTCTGCAAAGGAAAGCCACTGAACATAAAAAAGCAGGACGAATGGATTGTGCGATCGCCTGCTTGCGAAAATCCAATGAACTTTCTGATTTCGAGGAGCGTCCACTCTTAATGGAGAAAGACTATCTTCGTTTACCTAAATATATTGAGCTTACCGGAAACAAAGAATTAGCTGCTCAGGAACGGGAAAATATTTATCGAAAGCATCCTGAATTTTTAGATAAACGAATCTCTAATTTGAAACGTATTCGCAAAGAATTAAGCAAATACAAACGGCTTAATGCAGATTATGTCTTTATAGAGACAAATAGTACATGCCCTATTTGCAGCCAGTATAATAGACAAACGTTTTCAATAAATAAGCGAAAGAAAAAATATCCTCCGCTTCCAAAAGAGTTTTCAGAGAAGGGCGGTTTTTGCCCGAATTGTATCGTGGGAATTTCTGCTTTTTACGATGGAATAAATACATTACCACAATAAACAACAATATTGACTATATTGAAACCGGGCACATTTCAACAGACCATTTTCGTGACCTTGCGAAAATGATACGACATATAATAGATTTACCAGGGGAGCCGGGAGGGCGTTGCTTGCCATCCGTTCCGATTTTTGCGGAAGGGGGTGGTGAGATGGTTACATACAATGATTTATTCACGTTTGTGATCATGATCTGCGCTGTTATTGCTTTGTTACAGAAGAAGAAATAGCGCCCCTGCTCTGCTAAAGTAAGGCGCTATTTCGCAGCTTATTTACCGGAGCGGATAGGCCACATCTATCGTTCCGGCTCTCTTGCTAAATCTATTATATGTCACTCAATCCGGAATGTCAACGGGCGAAAGGAGAATGATTATGGCAATTACAGAAATCTTTTATCCTTCTATTCTTCATCTGGCAGGCGAAGGGGGATACTGGATTTCTTTTCCAGATCTTCCTGAATGCTTTTCCGAAGCAGACAGCATAGAAGAAGCACATCAAATGGCGACTGAAGCACTTGATCTTGCTTTAAACAGTCGTCTGGAAACGCACGAAGAACTTCCAGAACCATCAGATATAAAACTTCTTGACTTACATGATAATGAACAAATTATAAATGTAACCTTTTGCTTTTAAATATTTCAGAAAATGCTGCATACTTGACAAGGCTTTCCGCTACTTCTATACTTACATATAGCTAGCGAATGACTGCTGTGCGGTCGGGGAAGAGCCTTGGGATTGTGTTCCAGGGCTCTTTTTCCATTTCAAAGAAATGTGGGAGGATTTTTAAATATGGAAATGAAAGTCGGCGCGGCCTATATCCGCGTATCCACCGACGGCCAGCTGGATCTGTCTCCGGATGCGCAGAAGCGTGAGATTCTGAAGTATGCGAAAGCGAACGGAATCATTATTCCGGAAGAATTTATCTTCGTGGAGAACTCCGGCATCTCCGGGAAGAAGGCCAGCCGCCGGCCGGAGTTTCAGCGGATGATCGCCACCGCCCGCCAGCGACCGACTCCGTTCGAGGCGGTGCTTGTGTGGAAGTTCTCCCGCTTCGCCCGGAATCAGGATGAAAGCACCTTCTACAAGTCCATGCTGCGGAAGAAGTGCGGCGTTGATGTGATCAGCGTCACAGAGCCGATCATGGAGGGAATGTATGGCCGCCTGATTGAGACGATCATTGAATGGTCAGATGAATTCTATTCCTATAACCTGGCGCAGGAAGTCCGCAGGGGCATGACAGAGAAGGCCATGCGCGGCGGCTACCAGTGCAAGCCTCCGATCGGCTACGCACCAACGCCGGACGGTGTGCCGGTGATCGTGCCGGATCGCGCGGCAATCGTGCAGCGCATCTTCCAGGAATTTGACCAGGGCTATGACCGCACCGGAATTGCCAGACGACTGAATGCGGACGGCTTCCGGACGGATCGCGGGAATACCTTTGAGAACCGGGTGGTTACTTACATCCTGCAGAATCCCTTTTACATCGGGAAGATCCGATGGAATTACGCCGCGCACGGTTCCCGGATCGCAAACCCGGAAGAAGAGATCATCCTGGTGAACGGTCAGCATGAGCCCATCATTGACGCCGATCTGTTCGATCGTGTACAGAAACGCCTGGCGGCAGTTCCTCATGTCACCCGATCGCGGGCGCCGTCCACCTGCTCACACTGGCTCTCCGGAGTGGTGCGCTGCTCTTCCTGCGGGAGTACGCTGGCACTCGGCGGACCGGCAGGCGGAAGATATTTCCAGTGCCACGCCTACGCAAAGGGCAAGTGCTCCGTCTCGCATTCGATTATGGCGAAGAAGCTGGAAGCTTCCCTTCTGGATGAGCTGCAGTCCACATTGCAGAGCGGAGATTTTGACTTCCGGATGCAGCCGCCGAAGACGCCGGATCGCGATGTTCGCACCGCGCTGAAGCGTATTGAACAGAAGGAGAAGAAGGCTCGCGAAGCCTATATGGCCGGAATCGATACGCTGGATGAATACCGGGAGATCCGGAACGCCCTGCGCGCAGAGCGGGAAGCTCTGGATGTGAAGCCGGAGATCATCAGCCGGGAAGAAGCCCGGCGCATCCTGCTGGGACGCATCCGGGAACTGGCTCAGATGCTGCAGTCCGGAGATTTCACGGATGAGCAGAAAGGCATGGCAGTTCGCAGCGTTTTTGAGAAAATCGTCTTCGACCGTCCGCACAATGCCCTTCATTACTTCTATCGCTACTCGTAAACACACGTTTTTCCGTGGTTTTCGGAAATCATATGTTACCGGTATCCGGTGGTCCAGATGGCGAGATGGGAGCTTCGATGCGATATCTCTCTCAGCGCTATTCCATGCCATTCGATGTTGCCCGCGCGACACTTACGGACATCGGCACTGAGGAACTGTGTCATCTGGAAATCGTAGCGGCAATCGTTCATCAGCTGACACGCAATCTTTCTGTGGAAGAGATTGAAGCTTCTGGCTTTGGTCCCTACTATATTGATCATACAACCGGAATCTGGCCGCAGGCAGCCGGTGGCGTTCCGTTCAATGCCTGCGAATTCCAGGTAAAGGGCGACGCAATTACCGACCTCACAGAAGACCTCGCTGCGGAGCAGAAAGCCAGGAGCACGTATGACAATATCCTGCGTGTTATCAAAGATCCGGAAGTCTGTGACCCGATTCGTTTCTTAAGAGAGCGCGAGATCGTCCATTTTCAAAGATTCGGAGAAACACTTCGCAAAGCGAAGGAAGAAATAGAGACACCAAATTTTTATGCGTATAATCCGTCGTTTGATACGAAAGGAAGCAGCTACCGTTAAAAGCAGCAAGAGAATGAACGGCGGGGGATTTCAGTAATCCCCCGCTTTCTCCAGCTTTCGGTCTTTTCTATTTCTCATTTCTATTTCGCATTTCTATTTCTCATTTCTATTTCGCATTCCTATTTCACATTCCTATTTCACATTCCTATTTCTCATTCCTATTTCTCATTCTTTCAGAATAATAAGTGGCAGATATTTTTTATCCTCTTTCAGCAAGAAGACTCCGACCTCTAAGGTGGGAGATGAATTTCGTCTATTGCCTGCTTGCTCGTGCTTCCAAATTATAGTATAATGTCCTTTGTTGAATCATAAAAATCATCTGGGGCCTGTGATCAGATACTGCATAAGGTTTTCGAAGAAAAGGAAGTGACAGAATGGCAAACAGAGCATA
>JABLTL010003422.1_pt1 | contig 22580 bp, 21 predicted proteins | sample 7160151 | NCBI WGS metagenome assembly JABLTL01 (sample SAMN14651223, study PRJNA627086) | human gut metagenome | isolation source: feces | host: Homo sapiens
CTTGCCCTTTTTGGCGGCTTTGGTATCCGCAGCTTCGGTCGTTTCAACCTTCTCTTCTTCAGCCATGGATACCCCCTTTCTTTCTTCTTCTTTCCTTCACTTCCCCGTATTCCGTGTACAAGTTGGAGGGGATGCCCAAAGCATCTTGGTAAATCTGTACACGAAATACTTCGGAAAACTTTAGCACAGTTGACCGAAAAACTGTCCAAAAAGCCCTCACCCATTTGGGGGGAAATTACAACAAATTGCGTATATGGGGCGCATTTTCCCTCGTCTGCAGAGTGTGAAATACCTATTCGTTAAGTATTTTGACGTATGGAAGGGGCTTAACGCCTCATTTCGTTTGCCTAGGTAACGTTTTTGCTGCTTTGGTGAAATACCATCTTTTGAACACTTTTCGCATGGGGAACGTAAAGCATGTTTTGAGCGAGCTCGCATCAGCACACCCATGCAAATCGAGCGGAAAGCTCGCGCCTGCGAAACGTCCGCAGCGCTGGGCAAGCGATGGCGCCGAACTATTTGGCGCTCCCCTTTTACGCAATTCTTCCGCAGCGTTTTCTCGATGGTCAGCGCGCCGCCTTCGAAGTTTTCCAGTATGCGCCACGCCTCTTCTTCTATGCGTGCGTCACGTTCTTCGAACGGCATGTCCGCCAAAGGGCGGCGACGTACGCCGGAGAATTCGGTCGGCGGGTTCAGGTCGTATTCCTGCAGAACCTCGGGGTGCGCGCTACTGTCTGCATGACTTCGCTTTGTTTTTCTCGGTCACGCTGCGCGCGATCGCGGCCGACGCGAAGATTCAACCCCAAACGCGCATTGGCGAAGTCGACCACGGAATCGAACAATTGGAAAAAACGAATGCCCTGAGCAGGATTCAGCACCATGGCTCCCCCTAAAGTCGGGAAACAGCATTTTTGCAAACATTACCATAGCGCGAAGAACGATGCGGACGGCAGAAGCCGCCGCGAGGTCAGACTAGCGTTTTGGCGAACGTGGGTGGACCTGCGCGGGGTCGGGGAAGCGTGCACAAATCGACTTCATCATTCGCCCTCGGCGGACGCAAAAGCCCCTCAGCATCGCAGGCAAAGCAAAACACAACGCCACCGACAGCCAACCCACCAGCCAAAACAGATGCCTTCGCACAAAAATGCACGAAGTGCGTACCCTTGGTTAATCATGCGGTCAAAAGGCATGCACGCATAAACATAATCCCAGGTCGCGATAGCTCATCAACAGCTTTTAATATCGTGTTTCAAATAGGGTACGCACTTCGTGCGTTTTTGCGCAAAGGCCGCCTCAACGCGGACCGTGAGAGCGCGGCAGGATGGAGGCGCAAACGCAACGGCGGCCTCAAGAACAACCGCCCCCGCCCTGTAGAATACCCACTTCGGCTTTTGGGGACCGCCCTCGACTGTCGTTTCGCGAAAAGGGTCGCAAGAAGGGGCTTCGCGAAAGCGGCATTTGCGAATGGCGCGCTTTTTGACCATGATTTACGAAGAAGCGGTCAAAACCGCCGCCATTCGCAATCTAGGGCCTGGCGCCCCTGCTTGCCAGACAAAGCCCCGCGCATTCGAGCCGGCGGATCTTGCGTCTCCGCGCCCTCGCGCTGGAAAAGCTTGCCCTTCGCATCAGCAAGCCGCACATCTTCACACCTGCCAGTGGCGGAGATCCCGTCTTTGGTCTTCCTCTTACCCTATGGCCCGAGTATTCAGGCGTACACGCTCGAACATATATTTTATTCGAACACCCAAATGCAGTCGGCGAATTCAAGTGAACAAAGGGTCATCGACCTGCGCCGACACCCCTGAATGAGACACGCTTTTGTCCTATAAGCCTGGCAAGTGCGGTTGGGCTCGCGCGAGGTCGAGGGACACAAAAAAAGGCGCCACGCGAATGCATGGCGCCCAGGTCGCCCATGGCAGAGCCAAAAATCAAGGGGATGACGACCTATCTGCAAAGCGCATGCGCCTTACATTCAAGCAATTGTCCAGTTGGCCCTACGCCTCGGGGATAGCGCCCTCCATCTGGAAACCCTTCCAAGAGGGCTCGCCAGTATAGGTCATGACGTTCTCCTCGCCGTTCAGCGCACGCACGGCGCCAGCGGCGAGGGCATCCATCTCGAAGTCTCCCGCATACACCTTGATGGGGGCAATCCAACCCACGCGCTCGGTGACATAGTTTACGAAGAACGGGTCGTGCGAAACGCCGCCCGTGAGCACGATGCCGTCAACCTCGCCTTTGAGCACCGTTGCGAACGCGCCGATCGCCTTCGCAACCTGGTAGGCCATGGCCTCGTAGCAAATCTTCGCCCATTCGTCACCTTGCTCGATACGCGCATCAATCTGGCGAGCGTCGTCGGTGCCGACGAGACCAACCAAGCCGCCCGTCTTGCCAATAACGCCGTCAATTTCTTTTTTGGTGTGGTCGCCCGAAAACGCGAGCTTCACCACAGGCTTCAGGGGTACGTCGCCCGATCGGTTCGGGGCGAACGGTCCAGAACCCTCAAGCACATCGTTGGTATCGACCATGCGGCCGTGATCGTGGCACGCAACCGAAAGGCCGCCGCCCACGTGCGCCACGATAAACGCGCCTTCCTCATAGGTTTTTCCCAGCTCGGTGGCACAGCGAATGGCGCATTCTTTCTGATTCAAGCAATGTACGTGGCTCTTGCGATATACGCCTGGATAGCCCGTGATGCGGGCGACGTCATTAAGCTCGTCGGTATCGGGCTGGTTCACTGCATAAGCGGGCTTGCCATGAACCTGTGCAAGTGCATGCAGAAGCGGCGCGCCCAGAATAGCCGGATGGTTCACGCCGGCGTTCATCACGTGATCGCACACGGTATCATCGATGGCGAAGATACCGCCCACCGTGGGGCCCATCGAGCCGCAGTAGCCCGAGTACGCATCAATTTCCTCGAGGCCGACGCCCTGTTCGGCAAGCGCGTCAAGGATGACCTGCTTGCGATAGTCGAACTGGTCGGCAGCCTGGTCGAACTTAACCAACTCTTCAGCCGGGTGGGTCACGTTCAGACGAAAAATCTCTTTCGTATCGTCGAACAGGGCCACCTTGGTGGAGGTGGAACCCGGGGAAAGCGTGAGAATCTTATAGCCCATGAGAGAAAACCTTTCTATCCAATACTCTTATTTCCTGTTTTGAACCACGTACAAAACGAGAGAAGTCACATATCCAATAAGTACGAGCCAGACATACGTCGAAAGCCATGTCGCGACGATGCTGCCGCCAGCGGGAATTTGCACCACGGCCATGGTGAACGAGATGCATGTCACAAAAATGAGGTTCTCGACAAATACCGAGAACACGGGACGAATACGCGATTGCGCGAGAAAACGCGTCGCCGCCTGGCCAGCCGCCGGCACGGGCAAAACGAGCTGGAGCAGCGCATTTGTGAAAAACGCACTCGCCGTGCCCGGATACCACGCCTGAAACGAAATCGGCGCAGCGGAAAGAAGCATGGCGGACGTGTTGATGACCACCGCCAGCACCAGGTCACACAGAATCACGCCCAGGGTCCATTTCGTCATGCGCGTCTCACCTTCCTCCATCAAATTCAATATCGTGGGGCGCGTGGCCCAAAATTTCCTCGAGGCTCGCCTTCACGTTGCGCGCCGCCGCCTGCACGTAGCCACAGGGACGAGCGGCCACGGTCTCGGGCAGCGAAATGGCCTCGTACACCGCGACGTTGGCCGCGTCTTCGACGTATCCGTGGTACATCCCGGATACGGGATGCCATCCCATGGGATGGCCGATGGCCTCCATTCGTGCCACCATCGCTTCAGCCTGAGTGAACAACTCGTCGCCTTCGACCGGGTAGAACCCGACAAATGGCAGCGAAGCAATTTGCGCATCCGTCGCGAATGCGGGCGAAATGCGCGGGTCGCGGGCATCCCCGTCGGCGATATACCACTCGTTGAACGCCCGCATAAGGTCGAGCGGCAAGTCGATATCGCGCACCGCGTCCCCATCAAGCGCGGTGGCCGCATCGAGAAACGGGTAATGAAGCGCCAGCCCCGCAAGACGAACCCCAGGGTCACGCGCAAGCTCGAATGCGGCGGCGAGTGCAAGCGATGCGCCAGCGCTGTAGCCAAGAAGCACGAGGCGCAACGCATCGACGTCGCACTGCGAACCGGAAGCAATCATCCGGATCGAAGCCACCACATCAGCAAGGGCGGCCGGCGCGGGATTCTCGGGCGCCAGTCGATAATCGAGCCCAACTACATGCACATCGAACGAATCGCGAATCCACTCGCACAACGCGTCTTCCTTGCGCGCATCGCCGAGCGCAAAGCCGCCACCATGAATCTCAAACACCACCGGACGCGGCCCGTTCGATTTCGCCTCATGAAGCCAGCACGGCGCATGGCGCCCTGCCGCCGCATCGGCCGCAATCTCGCGACCGCGTACCTCGCTTCCGCGCAAAGCGCGCGCGAGACTCGAGCGCATGTAGCGAACGACGCTCTTCATCTGGTCGGAAGTCGACTGCATGGCCATCGCCTATCGAGCGGAAAGCACAAGCATCGCGATGTCGCCGACGATTTCGGTCACAGTCGCGCCACGGGAAGAATCGGCCACGGGGCATTTGAATCCAGAAAGGTTATGGCCATACGCCGCACCATGCGCGAAGCGCTGGATAAGTTTCACGGCGATGTTCGCCGAATTCAAATCGGGGAACACGAGCACGTTCGCCTTGCCCGCGACGTCGCTTTCGCGCTTGACCTTCTTCGCGGCGACCTTCGGGTCGATGGCGGCGTCGAGCTGGAACTCGCCGTCGGCAAGAATATCGGGACGGCGTTCATGCACGAGCTCGATGGCGGCATTCACCTTGTCGACGCTCTCGCCCGCGCCCGAGCCGGTGGTCGAAAACGACAGGAAACCGACGCGCGACTGCCAGCCCATCATCGCTGCCGAGCCGTCGGCAGCGGCAATCGCGATAGAAGCAAGCTCTTCGGCGGAAGGCTCAGGGTTCAATCCGCAGTCGGTAAAGCAAATCACACTGCCCTCGGGGCCCTCGAAGCCCGGCGTCTCAACCAACGCGAGAATGCTCGGCACATCGACGCCCTCCTGCAGGCCGATGATGGTTTGCGCGCACATGAGCACGTCGCCCGTAGTGTTGGTATGGCCGCAGAAGGTGCAGTCCACGTCGCCGAGCTCTTCCATCATCATGGCGTAGTACATTGGGTTCTTAATCTTGCGGCGGGCGCCCTTGGCGGAAATCAGGCGGGGCGTGCCGGTCGCCATATAGCGCTCAGCGAGCGCGTCGGCGGCAGCCTCGTCGGTGTTGTCGACAATCTCCATGCCATCGAGCGAAACGCCAGCCTCGGCGGCAGTCGCCTCGATGACTTCACGCGGGCTCACAAGAACAGGCGTTCCAATGCCATCGTCGGCCACTTGTCGGGCGGCGAGCAGCGTATTGGCCGCCTCGCACTCGGGCATCGCCACGCGCTTGGGCGCGCCCTTCGCGTCCTCGATGAGCTTTTCAATCAAAGTCGCCATATCGAATCCTCTCCTTTAAAACCAGCTCAGAAACAATTCCTATGGAATGGAGCCGGGGATGCGGCGCGGAAATCACCATGCACCCCATCTGTCAGCGTCGCCGCACCCTCGGCTCCATTCCGAGACATCTCGGAATGGCAGCGCGCTACATGGAAAGCTTCTCGTCGACCAAGGCGGCAGCTTCGCCAAAGGTCTTCTTCTTGTTGAGCTCCATGAAGGGAACTTCGACCTCGTACTCGTCCTCAAGTGCAGAGGCAAACTGCACGATGTTGACCGACTTGCAGTGCAAGTCTTCGATAAAGCGGGTATCCGCGGAAAGCGTCGCCGGATCAGCGCCGAAAATCTCGGCCGCCTTGTCTTTGAGGATGTCGACGACCTCTGCCTGGAATTCTGCGTCCATTGTGTTTCCTTTCTCGATTCGGCCAAACGCGAGCACCTTGCCGTCGCCTGGCACGTTTAAATAAAGCCTCCCCCGCAAAGCCCTCTGCCAAGATGAATCTTTGCGGGAAGTGCGCCGCCGCTCGCCCTGCCGGCTTGCGGCGGCCTCCTCAAATTCGGGTAATTCGCTCACCAATTCCCGCGAATCCCCTGGCCGCGCATTGCATCCAACAATCGCGCGCCTTCTTCGCCCGTTACTTCTGGGCGTTTTCGACCTCTTCGTCGCCATGAATCTTGGAGCCGATCTGGCGATACGGCAGCGCCATCATGATGACGAACGCGACCACGCAGATAAGGAACACCGCAAGCATGACGTAGGTGGGGCCGAACGCCGCGGCAACCATCGACATAACCGAGACGCCTGCGAAGTTGAAGATGTTGAACATGACCTGAATCGGCGTATAGGCGATTTCGAAGTCGGCGCGGCCAAAGATCGAAACGGTCAGCGACGTGCACACGTTCAGCGAGCCGGACAGGCCGAACATGAACATGCCTGTCGAGATGGCGCACGCCACCGCCTCGTGGCCGCCAACGAAGGTGATCAGACCGCCCAAGCCAAGAATCGTGATAACGACGAGAGCGGTTTTCTTCGTGCCAATCTTATGATCAATAACGCCGATCAAATAATGGCCGAGCAAACCGATGGGCCACATGGAACTCAAGAGCAGAATGCCGAACATGGGATCCTGGCCGAAGCCGATGAGCGTGGGGACCAAAATGGCGATCACGCCAGCGCCAACCATCATGGGAAGGCCGGTGCCTAAACCGATGAGCCACGTCTGCGGAGTCTTAAGAACTTTGGCGGTCGTCCAAGGGCTATGCTTTTTGTATTCCTCGGCCTCTTTGAATTCAGCCTCGAGCTCTTCGCGGCTGACCGACTTATCGTTGTCGGGATACGCGCCAGCCTCTTCGGGGTTGTTCTTCACGAAGAAGAACACGACGACGGCCATCACGAGCAGCACGATCGCGCATGCCCAGAAGAATCCGGAAACACCCAGGCCGGCTCCGACGAATCCAAGGATAATCGGGTTCATGGCCGCAGAGCAGAACGTGGTGCCGATGGTCGCGATGCCCATGAAGGTGCCCTTGGTGTGCGGGAACCATGCAGAACCCAGCATGCCAACGCCGATGGTGGCATAGGCAACCATGCAGAAGTAGAACACGATGACGCCCACGGCGAACATCGCGAAGCTGTTCATGGTCGCGAGAATGATGAAGCCGACGGCGCTACCCACCAAACCAATCATGGAAACGTTCTTCGCGCCGATTTTGCGGCCGAGCGTGCCAAACAAGACCACCGCGATGAGCGAAATCCAGCCGGCGACCGTAATAACGAACGACATATCGGTCTGTTGCCAGCCATACTGCTCGCCAAAAATGCCGAACAGCGTGTTTGTGACTGAATTCCAAAACGTGTAGAAGACGAAGAACACGAAGCACGTAAGGGTAATTCCCCAGCCCTTAGCGCCAAAATTCGGAATCCACGCGTTGAATTTCTTTTCCCCTGTCATTGTTCCTCCTGGGAACGGGAGGCCAGCCGCCCATCGCGCACGGCGACACGGCCTCGATGTGTTTGATTATTCAATTCTGAAAGTGATTAGCCCTGCGCGACGCGGCCACGCGAAGGCAGAAAGCGGGCGAGGTGCAACCCCTTGCATGCGCCCCGCCCGTCGGAGCCGCTAGCCGCGATAGACGTAATCGCCAACCTGGTACTTAGGAGGCACAACCGGAATCTGCAGGTAGGAATCGTACTGACCACCGGTATGGATAACATGCATGCCATCGCCGTTGTCGGTCTTATGGTTCATGTCGGTATCGTGGAACCACTCGGTCTTGATGAAGCGACCGGCGATGACGATTTGAATCTTCTCGCCCTTATGCCAGAAGCGGGAGTGCGGATACATCTCCACGTCAACGGGAACAATCTCGCCCGGCTGCATGCGCTCTTCCTTCTCGTGCGAATGAACGGGCTGGAAATCGCTCGCATACTTCGGATCGAGGTCGCGATGGCTGCAGCGCAGGAAGCCCCAAGCGCCACGGAACGGTGCGCCCATCACGCGAATCGGCACATAGTTGCCGTCCTTATCAAGCTTGATGACCCACGGGAACAGGTCCATGTTGTCATAGCCACGGCACTCGACGTTGAGGTGCAGCTTCATGTAGCCGGAAATCTCGGTATCCTCAGTGAACTGCATGGTGAACGTGGTGGTCTCGGTCTTCGGGTCGTACACCACTTCGCTTTCGGTCGCGCAGGGCTCATACGACGCGCTGCCATCGGCCGCGTTCAGATAAATCTTGCGATACTCGGTGCGCTTGATCGGGAAGCTTTCCTCGGGGCGCTTGTCGGCGTAGTCGTAGTCGTAACCGTCCATGACATCCATGCGCACACGCGGAGTCATTTCCCAACCGTTGTGAATACCCTTGCAATAACGGTCGAAGAAGCGCTTGACGTCTTCGAGGTTTTCAGGCTTGTACGAATCGGGCCACTCGAAGTCGCGATGCGCGCGCATCCATTTTTTCGGGGAGCGGATGCGACGGAAGCCTTCAAACGCGCCGCGCAGGTGATGGTGCACCCAGCCAGCGGTGACATAGGTAGGAATTCGAATCTTATTCCAGTCGACAATCTTGTCCTTGTAGTAGGAATTCATCAGGGGATACTTGGCAACCATGGCCGGCGTGTCCTCGATGTAGTTGTTCACCGCGAGCGCCTGAATGATGTGCGTCTCGTAGTCGGGGTTAGGAATACCACCGCAGAAATAAGACTCGCGGTACAGGTCACCCTGGCCTTCCCACGCAGCCAAGCACGCCAAATGCGGCGGACGAGTCGCGGCGATGCGCCAATGTGCCATGCACACGCCCGAGTTGCCAATCATGGTAGCCTTGCCGTTGCACCACTCCTGCGCGGTGACCCACTCGATGAAGTCGTAGCCATCTTGAGCGTCCTGGCTGCCCCACAGGTAGACGTCGCCCTCGGAATTACCCACACCACGCGGGTCGACATTCGCGATTGCATAGCCCTGGCGGCACCAATAACCCGGGTCGGGAGCCTCAAACTTAGCGTACTGGGAAACCGTCTTCGGCGGCACGCCCATCAGCTGCCAAGAATCCATGCCCTCGGAGGGGTTCTTGCCAAACGGCGCGAATACGCAGATGACAGGGACCTTCTCAGTAGTGTTCGCGGGACGATAGATGTCGGCGTAAATCGTGGTGCCGTCGCGCAGCACGCATGCCTGGTCGCGCTCGCAAAGCACATCCTGCAGCTCGGTCATGTAGGTGTGCGGCTGGTACGGGGCGCAATAGCCCATTGTCGCCACCATTTCCCCGTCAGTTGCGCCGCCCTCTTCGGCAAGCTTCCGCTTGATTTCGTCAAGCTCTTCGCGCGTCTTGCCCGGGTTGCCCTTGGCGAAAGGAACCTCGAACTCTTCGTCGCCGAACTTCATCGTCTTCACGATTCCCGGCGCTTTTTCTTCAGCCATCGCCAAACTCCTTCCTTGTGCCCAACGCCCCATTTTCCATAAGCGCTTTTCGCACTTCCGAAGCGTTTTCATAAGTCGAATTATGGCTTCCAACGTAAAAGAATCATTGTTTTGGCGCACAATTTCGTAGCTGTTTGCTAAAACAATGGCCGAAGAGTTATTCATTTTCTAACCCGAATTTGACGTTTTTTTGCATAATGAAACTGCACGAATTGATGTATATTCTGCAATAATATCTATTTGCATTCGAGAAATACGAGGGCTTCATGGATATCGATGAACTTCTTTCATTATTGGACTCGCGCACAATTCTCATTAAGAGCAATCCTCAATTGCATACTATTTTCAATGGCGCAACGCTGCTCTTTCGCCCTCTTCACGTGGCGCTCGCCGATAAAGATGCCGTCATTTTCTGCCGCACCTCGTATTTCAACGAACTGCCCGCAAGCCTCACCGAAGACCGCGCGTTCTTTCTCTATGTCGACGAGCCGCTCAAGCCGTTCCAGGGGAAAACATTTCTCGCGCTTATGAAATCGGAATCTGACTGGACGTCGAATTTCGAGCTGCTTTCCGCCGAATTCCGCGAACTGCAGCGCCGCAAAGATAAGATTCTCGAGCTCACGGCCCTCGTCAATCGCGGCGCCGCCTTGGAGACTCTTGTGAACGAGGCATCCGAAATCGTCGGAACGCCAGCATCCGTATTGGATAATTCGCTCTCGTTTTTGGCCGTGTCGTCGAATTTTCCTCCAGAAATCGCCCGTGGCGAAGAGAAAAAGTCCGGCACGCTTCCCGAGGACGCCCTTCCCTTGCTTAAAGCAAAAGGCCTCGTCAATCCTAAAAAACCGTTTGACCTCGTTCGGTTTGACTACAACATCGGCGATGGCGTGCGCACAAATTATTTCTCACTCATTCACAGCCGCGACACGATTATCGGATCAATCAGCTTCTTTACCAAAGAAAGCGAGCTGCGAAAAAGCCGCGTTGACATGATTCCCACCATCGCGCAAATATTGAGCATCCACATGCAGCGCAGCAACGCGTTTCTCCTGAACAAATCGCTGTATTACGCGCATCTGTTCAAGAAATTGCAAGAAGGCGAGATCGAACAGGACCGAGATCAAATCGCTAAGCGCTTTTCGATGTTCGGGTACCAGCTGAAGAAGCACCTGCACGTGTTCGTCGTCGACCTTTCGCGCGAATATTTGCCCGCTGAGTAGGCGCAACCACTTGCGGAAAAGCTGCACCCGCATATTCACAACAGCATTTATACGCTCGGCCACACGAGCATCACCTTTATATCGAGCAGCGACACCATTGCGGAAGAGGGCATTTGCGACATCGAAGCGCTTCTCAATGACATGCGCGGAACGAAATTAGACATTGGCATAAGCAGCATTTTCATCAACCCCGAACGCATGCCCTACCATACCGATGAGGCAAAACGGGCACTTAAGCTGGGGCGACGACTCAACCCCGATGCGCGCATTTACCCATTTTCGAAATACCGCCTGCTCGACTTGGCGAACAATGTCACCGATTTGAATACGCTGTATTCCTACCGGTACCCACCGCTCGTACATGTGATTGACCTTGATCGCGAGAACAACACGCACCTTGCTTATACGCTTTACGAGTACCTGCAAGACCCTGCGCACCCGCAAGCGGTCGCGGATAGGCTCTTCATCCACAAAAACACGCTCTATTGGAGGCTCGACAAAATTCGCAGCATCATGGGCCGCGATTTCAAAGACGCTGAGACTATCGCGAATATCCAAATGACGTTTCACGTGCTGCGCATTCAAAACCGTTTCGACAAGCTCATTTTGCGGAAAGAGGCGGAATAGGAGAGAGCGCAACGGGCGTGACCATTGGCGACGTCCATCAAAATCTACGTGAAAACGCGCGCCTCACATACGTCAAATTCGCTCCGCAAAATACAGGGAAGCAAGCCCTCGTTCAAACCCAAGCTTTTTGAAAAGAGCACACGAAACGATGAGCGCCCCGGCGACCAACGCGGCGACGCGGCTTTTCCTTTTACTGCGCCAACACGATTGCCGTAGCGATGCCTCTTTCGTTCGTGATGGAGACGAGCAAGCTCTCCACGCTCGCCTCTTCGAGAATCGGCTGCAGGGCGGCGTTTTTCTGAACCACGGGGCAGCCGTTCTCGTCGTGGAGCGTTTCCACCTTGCGAAAGTCAAAACCGCCTTCACGCGTCAGATGGCCGAGCGCCTTGAAGCATGCCTCCTTCACAGCGAAGCGTCCCGCGAGAAACGAAGCCGCGTCGGGGCGATTCAACGCCTGGGCCACTTCCCTTTCCGTGAACGTATGGCGCACGAACGCGTTGTCAAAATCGTCGCACATGGCGCGCATTTCTTCGATATCGACCGAATCGATTCCGATGCCTTTGACCATGCGTAACCTCCAAACAGTTTTCACGTTCCAATGCTCTGGACACCACTTTAACGCTCCGCAAGAAAATCGGATCAATGAAAAAGAGCCGCAAGGCGATTGCGCACCCCTCCGACGGACGCAAAAGCCCCTCAGCGTCGCTGACAAAGCAAGTCGTAAATGCCGCCAACAGCCAAAACAGATGTCTTCGCACAAAAATGCACGAAGGCGTACCCTTGGCTAATGATGCATTCAAAAGGCACGCACGTACAAACATAATCCCAGGTCGCGATAGCCCATAAACAGCTTGTAACATCGCGTTTCAAAATAGGGTACGCACTTCGTGCGTTTTCATGCGAAGGACGAACACTCCCCTACGCATAGCGGGCGGTTTTCTTGGCGCGGCTGAGCGCAGCAGGCTAAAGCCTTAAGAAAAAGAGAGCCCATACGGGCTCTCTCTGGGAGGGGTTATTCGGTTCGCGTCGGCGCTATTTCGCCAAATCCTTGCCGAGCAAGTAACCGTAGGTGATGCAGCGGCCGTGGCTGTTGCCCGCAACGTTGATCGGGTAGTCGACGGCGGTGATGTCGCCCATGCAATTGCCGAGCGCATACAGGCCCTCGATCGGCTTGCCGTCAGCGTCAAGGCACTCAAAGTTAATGTCGGTCTTCAAGCCGCCAGTCACAGTAAGCAGTGCCGGACCAACCTTCAGCGCATAGAAGGGGCCTTCCTTGACCGGGGTCAGGAACACCGGCTTCTTGTAGTAGTCGGTGTCTTCGCCAGCCTCGCACATGCCGTTGTAGCGTTCGACGGTCTTGGAAAGCGTGCTCGCATCGCAGCCAATCTTCTTCGCGAGCTCTTCGATGGTGTCGGCCTCGTAGGCAATGCCCTGCTCAATGTAGGCCGGAATCTGCGTCTTGAAGTACTCAGGCGCAAGGCTCAGGTCGCTGCCGTAGGGACGGAAGCTATCCCAGAACATGCCGCCGCCATAAGGAAGGCCCGCCACCAGGTCTTCCGGCCAATTCGCCCAGGCGCAGTCTCCAGAGAAAAGGCCGCGAATCTCATCGCGGCCTTTCGGGCGAGAACGACCCACGCACGCCATGAACTGCGAGGCATCTCTTACAATTCTGGATGCTTCGGCAGCGCAAATCCAACTTCAAGGGCCGAGCGCGGGCAGGCGTCAACGCATTTTCCGCACAGCATGCAATCGCCTGCGACAACGCGGTCGGCCTTGCCCGCAAGAGCATCGTCGAGAATCCGAGGATCGCACAGGCACGCCGCCTGGCATGCGCCACAATGCACGCACAAATCATGGTCGATCTTCACGCTCGCCAAGCCTACGCAACCAAGCGTTTCGTACATGCCGCCAAGAGGGCACAACGCGCGGCACCACACACGGCGCGCCCAGAACAGCTCCGCAACCACGATCGCCACCAGCGTGAAGACCCCCGCAAACGAGCCGAACAGCACGGCCTTGTTCACGGCGCTTATAGGATTCACCAATTCGAACACGGGCACGCTGCATACTGCGGAAAGAGCAAGCACCGCCGCCGCGATCCAGACCTTCGCCTTGCGCGGAACCGCGCGCTCGCGCACCGCAATGCCCAACTTGCCGCGAAGCCAATCAACGAACTCGCACAGCAGGTTCACCGGACACGCCCAGCCGCAAAAAGCACGCCCGCGAACTATGCCGTAAACCGCCAAAATAGGAAGCGCCCAGGCAAGGCCGGCAAAAGCAACGCTTTTCGCCGCAACTGCCACCTGAACCGCAGCGAATGGATCAAGCAAATCGAGTCCAAACAAATGCGATGACGAGAGGCTCCCCCACCAAGCAAGCCCACTTGGCGTCGCAAGCGGCTCTTCGGGAGAAGAAAAGCCGAACCCCAAAGCGCTCCAACCCGCAGCAAAAAGCGGAACGAAGAAAAGAATCGCTACGGCAATTTGGACCGCACGGCGCGCAGTCGCCCAGCGCCCCCTACGCTTCTTTGCCACGGTAAACCTACTTCCCCAAATTGTCGTCTTCGAAATTGGCGTAAACAAGATCGACGCCGCGGACCGTATCGATATTCACGAAATCGCTCGCGATACGATGACTTTCATCGATGCCGTCGGCCTCCACGGTCACCACCACTTTGCCTTGCTTTGCGTCGATGCCATGCACCTCCACGCCATCACGCGCAGAAAGCTCGGCAGCAACGACATCGCACGCCTCGGGAGCGCATTCAATAATCAAACTCGAAATAGTCATCGGAATCCCCCTCAAACATGGCCCATCAATAGCTCAGCAATGAAGCGCCCCCGCGCATTTCTCTCGCACGTTTCGACCCCCAGGCTCCAAGGAAAACGTTAATCGTCCAGCCCTTCCTGCCCGGTTTCCACTTCAGCCTCTTCATAGGTCGCGTCGTCACCAAGCTTCTTGTTCGGATCAACCGAATGGCAGCTGCGACATTCGTTGCGAATGGGGTCGAGCTCGAATGTCGACGGATCGTTATTCACGTAGTGGCCATTCGGCATGGCAACTGCATTTTTTGCCGTAGGGTTGCCTTGCACGCTGGCACCATGGCATCGATAGCACTTATACGCCGTGCGATCGACATATTTCTGATGCTGAGCCGGCATGAGCTTCGGCGTGGTTTCGGTACCGGCAACCGCATTAGACGGCTCGGGCTGCTGGGCCGCACAACCCGCGCCCGCTACGCAACCAACAGCCAACACGGCAGTCGCAACCGCAATACCCATACGCGTTTTAGAAATCTTCATCGTCAGACCCTCCCTAAGCCTTCTTGATGCTGACACACGTCTTTTTGTAGTCGGTTTCTTTCGAAAGCGGGCAATAGTAGTCCTGCACAACCCGATTGATGAGCGTTTCGGCCGCAAAGAACGGCGCGAACACCATGCCCGAAGGGGGCTCCACCCGACCGGCAAGCGATACCTTGATTTGCATAGTTCCGTGGGGACTCGTGAGCTGCACCATGTCACCGTCGTTCACGCCAAGCGCGGCGGCATCGTCGGGATTCATCGACAGCAGTGCCTCGGGCAGCGCACGGTCGAGCTCCTCGACACGGCGCGTCATGGTGCCGGTATGCCAATGCTCGAGCAAACGGCCCGTGCAGAACCAGAATGGGAATTCCGCAGAAGGCTCCTGCGCCGGCGGATCATACGGACGGAAGACCACCGAAGGCTTGTGGTCGGCGCTCTTATACCAGCTCATACCGCCAGCAAGACCCTTATCGCCATACATCTCGATGCCAATCTCGTCGTAGCCATCGGCCTGCTTGCCATCGGAAAAACGCCACTTCGTGGGGAGCCACTGCCCATCGACCTCGCGCACGGGCCACGTAAGGCCATGGTGCGCCAGATACTCGTCATAGGGAGCAAGCTGCTTAGCTTCCATCTTGAGCTTCTTTTCAGCATTGATGGCAGCTGCGCGTTCGTTCAAATCTGGATTCGAGAACGTGCGGTACTCCTCCCAAATCGCACGGTTAACTTCGCGCGAATCGCCATTGAAGTCGTCTTTCTCGGCATCCCAAATGAAGCCAAACAAACGCGTGAACGCATCTTCGCCGTCAATTGTTTCGCCTTCAAGCACGCGACGCGCAACTTCGAGCAGCACCCACACATCCCACTTGGCATCGCCCACGGGCTCCACGGCCTTTTCGAACACCGAGGTGCGGCGCTCCGCATTGCCGAATTGACCCTCACGCTCCACCCACATTGCTACGGGGAACACAACGTCGGCATATTGAGTCGTAAGCGTCGGGTATACCTCGTTTACCGCGATGAACGTGTCGAAAATGCCCGTGTGCTCGCCATCTTCGCCCAAGAAGCGCGTCAGATTCGGCAAAGACTGCGCCCAATTGTTGTGCGCGCTCCACAGGAAATCGATGTTGCCCTTCGACATTTCACGGAAGAGCTTAATCGTGTGATAGCCAGGCGTTTTAATTTCGTCGAGGTAGCCTTCAGGCAAATTCCAAACGGCTTCGGTATAGCGACGATGCGCCTCGTTGGACACCACGAGGTCGGCCGGCAAGCGATGGCAAAACGTGCCCACCTCGCGCGCCGTTCCGCATGCGCTCGGCTGGCCGGTGAGCGAAAATGCCGTTGAGCCCGGCTTGCCGTACTTGCCGGAAAGCAGGTGAATGTTATGCAGGTTGTGGTTCATCCACGTGCCGCGATTGTGCTGATTCACGCCCATGGTCCACAGGCTCATCACACGCAAATTGGGGTCGGCGAACACTTCGCACAAATCGGTGAGATCCTCGACGGAAACACCCGAAAGCTCGCTCGTGTATTCGAGCGTGTAGTCCGCCAGACGCGCGGCGTACTCCTCAAACGTGCATGCGGTGGTTTTATCGACCGATTTGCCCAGGTCGCTTTTATCGTAGCCGTCTTCCACCGCATTGCCGATGTTTTCGGTGCCCATTTTGAATTGCAGGTGGTCGCGCACGAAATCGGCATCGTATTTCTTATTCTGAATGAGGTAGTTCGCAACGCAGTTCGCAATGGCCAAATCGGTGCCCGGACGGAACAGCAAAACCTTATCGGCGCTTGCCGAAGTTCGGGTTTTCATCGTAGTAATGTCGATATGGCGAACGCTTTCATTCTGAAGCTTATGCGCAGTGAGTCGCGAATAGAGCATCGGATGCGCCTCTGCCATGTTGGCACCCCAGGTGATGAAAACGTCAGCGTTGTCGAGATCTTCATAGCAACCGGCGGGCTCATCGGTCTGGAACACGTTCATGAAGCCGACAACGGCGCTCGCCATGCACATGCGCGCGTTGGGGTCGATATTGTTGGAAAGCAGGCCGGCCTTCCAGAATTTCGCGGTAAGGTAGCCTTCCGTAATAGGCTGCTGGCCACTGCCCCAAAACGCCAGACGACTCTTGTCCTTCTTCCACGTTTCGCGCAGCTTGGACGACACGAGCTCGAGCGCCTCTTCCCAGCTTGCCTCACGCAGGCCACTTTCGGTACCCTTGGTACCCGCATCGTCACGAATAAGCGGCGTAGTCAGGCGGTCTTTCCCGTACAAAATCTTGCCAAGGTAATAGCCCTTCACGCAGTTCAGGCCGCGATTCGATTGATTGTCGGGGTCGCCGGTGACCGCTGTGACCTTCCCGTCTTTCGTCTCGACCAGCACGCCGCATCCGCACCCGCAGAAACGGCATACTGCAGTATGCGTTTGCGTACCGCCCGCACCTTCCTGCCCCGCATCGGGCTTGCTCGCGCATGCCGCCAGGCTGCCGCCCGCCGCCGCCATCGCAGCGGCAACAGCCGAAGCCTTCACAAAATCGCGTCGAGTAACATCCATGATTCCCGCCTTCCCTTAATAACGGTTCTTCCCTATATCCTTTTAGAAAGCGCCCTTCGGAAGCGCTCTGTTGCCCTGCTCGGTTTATTCGGCGCAACTCGATCGTCGTTGCCCCTTCAGCTTCGGCGACACGCCTCCAGAACTCGAACAAGGCTACGACCATCCCGTTCGGCCTCTGCGCGGCCAAAGACGCTGGAACAAAAGTGCTGTTCGGCGAAGGCAAATCAGCTTTTATCCTGTCCAAGGATTCGATACGTTTTTTGCCTGCTCCTCGTCGATACGCCGGCGCGCCTCGCCGTAGTCACGCACAATTTCGATGGCGACCCGCGGATCGCCCACAACGCAACGCTGCACACACAAGCCGCACCCAACGCATTTTTCAGGATTGACCAGCGGCTCAAACACCGCGTGAATTGCATCGCCCTCGCGCACGGAAGCGCCGATGGTGATAGCGGAATCGATAAAGGGGCACGCGCGATAGCACACCTCGCAGCGCATTCCCTGCACGGCGATGCACAAATCGCGATTGATAACCGCGCATCCCATGCGCACCTCACCGCGCTCACGCACGGGATGCAACGCCTCAGTAGGACACGCGGCGATACATGGAAAATCGGCGCACAAACGGCACGCCTGGGCGCGCGCATCAATCACGGGAGTCCCGGTTTCGGCGCCCATTGGCCCTTTCACCATGCGAATCGCCTGATAGGGGCACGCCTCCAAACAACGCCCGCACTTGATGCAACGTGCGCGGAAATCGGTCTCGTCCTTCGCCCCTGGCGGACGAAGAAGCCCTTCGCCATTGCTGGCGAAGCAGGCAGCAATGCCACCGGCGGCCACCCCGGCCGCGGCGATTGCACCAAGCGTTGTCGTTTCCATTTCCCACCCCCATATGGCTCAAAGCCTGTAAATTGCATTATTTGACACAAAATCGCCTGCTAAAAGGGATGGTTCACGCTATATTTATGGGGACGATTCCTTTTATTCAAGCGATAGGGAAGCGCTTGATGGGGACGCTTAATCAGCCAAGGGGTGACGGCGATGATTTCGCTTGACCAAAACTCGCGAGACCCGCTTTACTTGCAAATTTACGATTCCATTCGACGCGACATCACCGAGAACGCGCTTAAACCGGGCGAGAAGCTCATGCCCATTCGCAAGCTCGCCGAAAGCCTGGACGTATCGCGCAACACCGTAGAAAACGCCTACGCGCAGCTTCTGGCCGAAGGATATGTCACAAGCCGCAGCGGATCGGGCTACGTGGTGTGCGACGTGGATTTTTCGCCTCTTTCTGAAGCGAGCATCGAAGAGGACCGCGCCGCCGCAGCTCGAAAGGCCAAACGCACCGCTTCGTCCACGGCCGTCGGGCGAGTGAGCCCCTCGCTCAGCAATCAGGGGTCCGGTGGCGGAAACGCCGACGAGGGCACAACCGCGCACAGCACGAAGTTCGTAAGCCCGTCGCCTTCCGAAGGCTGCACTCCGCACCCGCCCGTCATCGAGTTCGACTTCACCTACGGCGATCGCCCACGCGGAAGCTTCCCCGAAGTCGCGTGGCGCAAGCTCACAAGCGATGCGCTGTTTTCGGTTGATAGCAAGGCGAACGCATACGGCGATGGACTGGGCGAAATAGAGCTGCGCGCCGAAATCGCGCGACGCATCCATGCAACACGAGGCGTGAATTGCGAGCCCGAACAGGTCGTTTTGCAAGCGGGCACGCAGGCAGCTCTCGGCAATCTGCTCGATTTGTTCGACCCCATGCGCGATGGCGTCGCCATCGAAAACCCGGGATACGACGGGGCTATGGCGGTGTTTCGCAATCGAGGATTCCGCATTGCGCCGCTGCCCGTTTGCCCCGACATAACCGAAGCCCAACAGGATGTCTTCGCCTCAAGACTTTACGCAAGCGGCGCGAAGCTCGCCTTCTGCACGCCATCAAACCAATTTCCGCTCGGCATGACCATGCCGCTTTCGATGCGCGTCCGCCTCATCAAGTGGGCCGCCGAGCGCGATGGATACATTCTGGAAGACGACTACTGCCGCGAATTCCGATATACCGAGCGGCCCATACCAAGCCTGCAGTCGCTCGACACGCGAAATCGCGTGATATATATGGGCACTTTCTCCAAGGTGCTCTCTCCAGCGCTGCGCATGAGCTACTTAGTGCTACCACCACAGCTGCTCGATCGCTGGCGCGAGAAATTCGCTCGTCATTATTGCCCTGTTCCTTGGCTTTCCCAAAAGGTGCTTTACTTATTTATGAGCGAAGGTTATTGGGACAGGTACACCCGCGCGACCATGACGGCATATCACAAACGCCGCAATCTGCTTATGGAATGTCTGCAGCATGAGATGGGTGACAAAATTGAAATTTTCGGCGGCACGGCCGGCTTGCATTTGCTCGTGGCGACCCGCGATGGTCGCTGCGAGTGCGATCTGCTCACCGCCGCCGAGACGGCAGGCGTGCGCGTATACCCTACCAGCGGTTATTGGATTCCACAACATCAAACCGACCCCTGCGGAAGATGCGTACTTGTGGGCTTTTCAAGCATCGAGCCTGAACTGATTCCAGAAGGCGTACACCGCCTCGCGCGAGCGTGGTTCCCTGAAAAATAGCGCCGCCAACGCCAACGATAGCCAAAGCAGATGCCCTTTGCACGAAAATGCACGAAGTGCGTACCCTTGGTCAATGATGACGTCCAAAAGAGACGCATGCCCAAGCAAAAACCCAGGTCGCGATAGTTCATCGACGGCCATTAGCATCGCGTTTCGAAATAAGGTACGCACTTCGTGCGTTTTTGCGCGAAGACCAAACCCATGTCTCGCATCAAATGCGGAAAAGGCCGCGAATCACTTCGCGGCCTTCCAAGGGAGGGCGAATTTCCGGTTCGTTCGGCCGATAGGCCGGTTCGTCTCGACCCATCGAGCCTCGTCAGCCCAACTAACCAGTACCCGATAGGCTCGATTGAAACAAATATTTACCCACAAGCTGGACGAGCTATGCGAGTAGCGCAAGCGCTTCGTCGACGGCTTTCTCGGATTTGTCGAGCGTCGCATCGGAGAGCTTCGAGTTATGCGCGCCGTCACCATTTTCGACCATCACGAAATCCCAGTAGAACTGCGCATTGCGATGCAGTTTCTGGCATTGCGCAAGCTTGTCGCCCGTAAGCGCGCCAGCCGCAACCTGATCGGTCATGGTATTGGCAAGCTGCTCGATTTTCTTCGAAATCGCCTGTACGCGCTCTTCCTGATGAGCCTGGATTTCAGCGACCTCGGCCTTCAAATCGCTATGGCACTTTGAGCAATCGTTGGCCAGCAGGTCATCGTTTTCGAGCGGGCTCGTCCACTTGTGGCTCACATACACCGTGCCATCTTCCGCGGTCGCCTTGCCCATATGACAATCGGCACAGGTATAGCCAAGGTTGGTCATGTACGAACCGCTGCCGCCGTAGTTCGTCTCAAACTCAGGGTGCTGCACCTTAATCATAGGCGTGTCGGTGCCAGGATATTTCCAATCGGCGAAGCCCATGCTGTCGTAGTACGCGAGAATCGCATCAGGCGTCATTTGTTCGCGGCCTGAGTAGGGATTCGCGGGCACCTTGGTTTGACCGTTGAAGTAGTACTCGTTGTGGCACTGTCCGCATACCTGGGCATCCTTCGGGATGCTATCGGCGTCAACTCCGAGCGAATCGAAGAAGAACTTGCTCGCAACGGTGTTGGATTTCGGATCGTTCTCATGGCAGTTGTAGCAGCTGATCGGCTCGTCGAACTGATCGATCATATCGTTGAACTTCTCGGCATACACGCCGTCGCCTTCAGAATTCACCAAGGCGGTGAACTGCGGCGTTTTGCATGTGATGCAGTTCGCGAGCTGCTCTTTTTGCTGCGTGCGCGGCGTTTCTTTCACGCTCTCAAGCGCATACAAGTGGCCAGCCGCCTGGTCGTAGCCCAACGCGAACGCGTATCCCTTGTACATGGTGTTGAGCGCCGGATACGTTTCCAGATAGTTCTTCTTGCCAGAATCGGGCGAGTTCGACGCATTGTCCATGTAGCTCGCGTACTCGTTCGGATAGATATCTTTCCACGATTCGGCGGTCACCACGCCGAACTCGTCGGCCTCGGGCGTGGCATGCTTGGCTGCGGCGTTTGGCGACGGTGCAGCCTCAGTTTTGCCCATAGTCGCAGAAGGCGCGCAGGCAACCAAGCCCACGACCAGCGCAAACGACGCAATTCCAACGCCCCACATGGCAGCTTTCGTCTTGCCGCCGCGTGTAAACGCTTTAGGCGACGCAGCTGTAGCATCGGCCACCGATTCGCCGCAGCCCGCAACACCGAGATCGCACGCACCATTCATGCCATTCGCGGCTTCAAATTTGCCTTTGCTTTCAAACTTGTCGTACTTCATGGGATTCCCCCTTCCCCTTACCATTTGCGGGAATGCAGGCCCTCCCTGGTCATTCCCTAGGGGCAATATACGTTGGAAAGCGTACCTTCAGAAGGGACGCTTTCGCGCATTTTAATGGGGACGATTCAAATTGACCTGGAAGTATGTGCCGATGCAGAGTTCGTACGATTGCCTGAGGGAAAACCCGCAGACGCAAACGCGCCCTACGCCCAGTTGGCGCGAGAAAACACGATTGCCCGCAAAACACGTTCAACTATAGGAGGCGCCAACAAACGCACGCGGCGAACGAAGCGCGCCCACATCTCGCCCGCCTAGAACGCCAGCGCTTATCAGCCTACAGCGCACGCATGCGCACGCTCATGTCGCAAGGCTTCGCGGAAAACGGCGCTGTGGTCGCCAGGCCGTCGACGCCCGTGGCGGCGTAGGCGCCGGCGTTGTTCGGATTAATGCCACCGGCGGCAATAAGCGTGAGACGCGGGTCAATCTCGCGCAGTTCAGCCACGAGCTCCGCCAGCTGCTCGACAGGCACCTTGTCGAGCTGAATGCCGTCGACACCTTCTCCACCTGCGCTTACGCGTGCAAGCGTGCGCGCTTGTTCTGCATTCGCCTCCACGAACAGCTTCTTTTCGATGCATTTCGCCTTGATGCTCGGCAACTGCTCGACGAACGCGTCGAAGCCGCCCATGAATTCCATATGCTGACGTCCTGCGGTTCCATTTCCGGTCATCTCGTCACCATCCCGTATCAAATCATCAAACACATTCCGACATCTGCGCTGCTAGAAGCATAAATTGCCGTTCATGTTGGCGATAGGTCGAATTACCCTGTCTCCATCGAAATAACCGCCCCCGGAGCCATCTCGAGCCATCCGGGAGGCACGTTTCCACATCATGCGAAGGGAGGCGGCACGTTGCCGGAATCAAGGATAAGATCGGTCAGGGAGCTCAGATGCGGCGTGTGGGAGGTTGACATCATCGACGCGTCGCGCAAGAGGCTGCGAAGGAGGTTCCGGGCGGAAAGCGCGGACGGGGCGCGCGCGGCGGCGCTCGCGTCCCTGCC
>JABLTL010155700.1_pt1 | contig 22563 bp, 15 predicted proteins | sample 7160151 | NCBI WGS metagenome assembly JABLTL01 (sample SAMN14651223, study PRJNA627086) | human gut metagenome | isolation source: feces | host: Homo sapiens
CCTGTGATTCCGTACTTTGCTAAAACTGACTTATCAAACTTTGCCATTTTATTTTAAATGTATTTAAGTTGTGAATAATTTCTCTTTACTTTGGTTGACAGAAGAAATCATCATTCTCCAAAACCGCCGCAAAGTTACAAAAAATATGTTTTATAGCAAAGATTCTTAGATAATATTCTTGTTTTTTAAAGCCTTTTTAGGTTAAAGAATTAAAAAATCGACCCATTCATCTATAATTTGCCATATTGACTTTGCAAATATTCGCCGCAAATCTGCTTCATCCAAATTCATTTTCCACCTATTATATATATAGGGGTTCAGAAGGCACATAAAAGCCCATGGATGGCACCAGAAGAAGCCGGATGGAAAAAATAACGGAAAACATTTTGCGGTTTCCGGATTTTGCCTTATCTTTGCAACACCTTTGCTGCATCTTGACAGATGATTTCAGCAGGAATAAACATCGATTGAAATAACAAGAATATAAATACTACGACTTATGAAAATTAATAATCTGAGCGAGCATAACTGCATCATCAACCGCTATCTGGCTGAGATGCGCGACTGCGAGTATCAAAAGAACCGACTCCTCTTCCGCAACAACATCAAGAGAATCGGCGAGTATGAGGCTTTTGAGATTTCAAAGACCCTCAATTACGAGAACAGAGACGTGACTACCCCTCTTGGTGTAGCCCAGGTTAATTTCCCTACCGACAAGATTGTCATCGGTACGATCTTCCGTGCAGGTCTGCCTTTTCATGAGGGTTTCCTCAATATCTTCGACCACTCCGGCAATGCTTTCGTGAGTGCCTATCGCGAATATACCAACAAGGAGCATACCGAGGTGGGGGTTCATATCGAGTATCTGGCTACTCCAGACCTTACCGGCAAGACGCTCATCATCGCCGACCCGATGCTTGCCACCGGTATCAGCATGGAGATGGGTATGAAGGCGCTCCTTACCAAGGGAACCCCTAAGCATATCCACGTGGCTTGCGTCCTTGCCGCTCCACAGGGCATCGAGCACGTCAAGAAGACCTTCCCTGAAGACAAGACAACCATCTGGTGTGCATCCATCGATGAGGGACTGAACGAGCACAAGTATATCGTTCCTGGTTTCGGCGATGCCGGAGACCTCTGCTACGGAAGCAAGCTCTAAAGCGAAAAACGGCTGTATAGAAAGCCACTTTCGCTTTTACTCTTCACTCTTCACACTTTGGCATTAATCCATTAATTATCAATACATTAAACAGGTGAAGAGTCAAGCTTGACTCTTCACCACTCTTCACCTCTCTTCACCTTATCGCAGTAAGCCCAGCCATCATTGAAGCCTGGAGCTGGTCATCATTGAAGACAGAAGCTGGTCATCATTGAAGACCAAACGTTGTTCCTGAAATGATTTCGCCCTCAAAAAAAGTCAGGGTGAAGAGTGGTGAAGAGTGGTGAAGAGTCAGCCCCTACTCTTCACCCACAATACTCTTTGAATATCAGCAATTTATACCCAAAACGTGAAGAGTGAAGAGTAAAAGCGAGAGTGGCGCTTGATACTCAAGAAAATGAAGCAGTAGCGCTTGCCTTCAAAATTCCTTCACGACATAACGAATCTTGCCTCACCACGGCAAGATATTGCCCTGGCAGAGGGCAATATTGTGCCATAGTGAGGCAAAAAACACTAACTCCTAATAATGGAATGAGCTGCCGCCCAGGAACTCTCGCAAGAGAGAGGTTGGAGGCAGATTATTATAAGGTATTCCCTTGAAATACTTCAGGAACTTCAGCAGGCGGTAAGCCTCAGCAAATTCCTCACAATTCTCCGGCACCTGCTGGAGCAACGGCTCTGCCTGCATCTTGAGAACCGACAACTCATAGAGCATCGCCGTGTTCAGCATGGCATCGGCATTCTCCTGGAACGGGAAGATCCACTTGTTCTCTCCGGATCTTACCGATGGCCAGCGGTGGATGGTTTCCTGGGCAGATACACCTCTATATTTATAGTCGCGAATGATGCGGCGCAGCAGACGGTTGTCCGTTGTAGGGATATAATTGTGATTATCCAGCAGAATGGTGGTCAGCGCAGAAGCATACACACGGAAGATCTGCTCTTCAGGAACATGCGCCGTAAGCTCCGGATTCAGGGCGTGGATTCCCTCTACCACCAGAACATTGTTAGGCTCCAGCTTCAACTTCTTTCCACTCTTCACACTCTTGCCCGAAGGGAAATCGTATTTCGGCAGTTCCACCTCCTCGCCACGGAAGAGCGCATTAAACTGCTCGTTGAGCAAATCGAGGTTCAGGGCATAGATGCTCTCAAAATCAAAATCACCATTTTCATCCTTCGGTGTCTTATCCCTATCCACGAAGTAATCATCGAGCGAAATCTGCAGAGGCTTCAGTCCGTTTACGGCAAGCTGGATGCTCAGACGCTTGCAGGAAGTAGTCTTGCCCGAAGAAGACGGACCCGCCAGCAGTACCAGCTTCACCCCTTTGCGGCTGGCAATCTCCTCGGCAATCTTCGCCAGCTTCTTCTCCTGCAGCGCTTCGCTGATATTGATGATATCCGTAGTATGTCCCGCGTCGATAGCCTGGTTGAAGTCACCCACGGTTCTGATACCCAGGATTTCCTGCCAGCGATGATGCTCCTTGAAGATATCAAACATCTTGTCCTGCCGGGTCATTTCGCCCAGCTCATCCGGGTTGCTGACCGAAGGAATGCGCAGCAACATGCCATCATAGTACTTCTCCAACCCGAAGAGATAGAGCTGGGAGGTATTGGTGAGCAGGGTGCCATAATAATAATCCACATATTCACCTATTTTATAATAGGTGGTATAGATGGAACCCGAAGTCCTGAGAAGCTTCACCTTCTCCACATCGCCCTTTTCCTGGAAGAGGGCGATGGCCTCCTCGGTAGGCACCGTGAAGCGGCGTATCGGCATCTTGGAGTCGATGATCTCCTGCATGCGGCGGCGGAGGATGTTCACATCCTCATCTACTACCGGGCGCCCCAGACGGATATCCACATAGAATCCGTTGGATACCGGAATATCGATGACCACATCCGTATTCGGATAAATATCCTGCACCGCCTTGCACAGTACAAAGAAAAGCGTCCGGGTATAGGCACGCGAACCCGACGCAGAGTTCATATCCAGGAATTCTACATCCTTGGAGTTATAAACACGGTAATGCATGCCTTCCACCTTGTTATTTACCCTCGCAGACACCGGTCCATGGGTCATTTTAAGGTCAAATGAAGAAAAAACATCAAAAAGTGTGCTTCCGATTTCGACTTTCTGAGATTTTTTATTATTTTTGCAACGGATTTGTATCTTCTGTTTCATTTGTGTTAAAACTATGTTACAAAGTTAATAATCTACAGCCTAACGAAGACCTCCCAGGAGGACGTTCACCGGGCCTGAGCAAGCCCTCAAGCGGAGCATTGCTTACAGAGCGTAAAGTTACGAAAAAAAACGTAAACTTGATGATTTTGACAACATTAATTAAGTTATAATATGTCGATTTGGATATTTTTTAGGCTTATCGGAGCACTCGCCTTACTGATGTTTGGTATGAAGACCATGAGCGACAGTTTGCAGAAGATGGCCGGACCACAGCTCCGCCATGTGTTAGGAACTATGACCACCAATCGTTTGACGGGCATACTCTCGGGTACGCTCATCACGGCTGCCGTACAGTCTTCTACTGCTACGACGGTGATGACGGTATCATTCGTAAATGCCGGTCTCCTCACCCTTGCCCAGGCTATTTCGGTTATCATGGGTGCCAATATCGGTACCACGCTCACCGCCTGGATCATGAGTGCAGGATTCTCATTCAACATCACCGACTTTGTGTGGCTGGCGTTCTTCATCGCCATCATCCTCATCTATAGCAAGAAGCGCAAGATCATAGGTGACTTCATCTTCGGTATCTCCTTTATGTTCCTCGGCTTGGGTACACTTCGCCAAACCGGCATCGACATGGATCTGGCTCATAACCAGCCGGTTCTGGAGTTCTTCTCCAGCTTCGACCCCCACAGCTTCCAGACCACCATCACCTTCCTGATCATTGGTAGTATCCTGACCATGTGTGTGCAGAGTTCGGCTGCCGTCATGGCGATTACGATGATTCTCTGTTCTACCGGCGTACTGCCTATCTATCAGGGTATTGCGCTCGTGATGGGTGAGAACATCGGTACCACCGTAACTTCCAATGTGGCAGCACTCACCGCCAACACGCAGGCGCGAAGAGCGGCGATGGCGCACATGGTATTCAACATCTTCGGTGTGCTGTGGATACTCTGCGTATTCCGTCCGTTCATCCATCTGGTTTGCGGCTGGGTAGGTTTCGACGATGCCATGGAAAAGAATGATCCTCACTTCGTTGCCAATGCAGCAAAGCTGTCGTTCGTACTCGCCGCCTTCCATACCACCTTCAACCTCTCCAACACCTTTATCCTGGTATGGTTTATCCCACAGATAGAGAAGCTGGTATGCAAGATTATCCGTCCTAAGAAGAATGCCGACGAGGATGATTTCCGTCTGCGTTTCATCCAGAGTGGTATCATGAAGACTCCGGAAATCTCCGTACTCGAGGCTCAGAAGGAGATCCACTGTTTCGCCGAGCGCATCCAGCGTATGTTCGGTATGGTGAAGGAACTCCTGGGCGAGACCAACGACGACAAGTTTATCAAGCTCTATACCCGCATCGAGAAATACGAGGGAATCTCCGACAACATGGAGATTGAGATTGCGAAGTATCTCGACCAGGTGAGCGATTCTCATCTTTCTGATGAGACCAAGGCGAAGATCCGCGCCATGCTGCGTGAGATTTCAGAGATTGAGAGTATCGGCGACAGCTGTTTCAACATAGCCCGCACCCTCAACCGCCGCATCCGTGGCAAGGAAGACTTCATTCCTTCTCAGTATGAGCACATGCACCAGATGATGGAGCTTACAGATAATGCCCTCACCCAGATGAACATCACCCTGGTGGGTCATAAGGTAGATAATGATGCCAACCTCTCTTTCAACATCGAGAACGAGATCAACAACTATCGCAACCAGTTGAAGAGTCAGAACATCAACGATGTAAACAACCATCTCTACACCTATGCCATCGGTACCATGTACATGGATATCATCCAGGAATGCGAGAAGCTCGGCGACTACGTGGTAAACGTAGTAGAGGCTCGTATGGGCGTAAGACAGCATGAGGCTTAACCCTCAAAGAAATTAGCTGCATGAGGCTACCCCCCAATGAATTTAATGAAAAAAGCTTGGAATCGCATTCGTGATTCCAAGCTTTTTGTTTTTTATCTTTATGTTTCAGGAAGGTCCAGAATCACCCCCCCAGATTCCACTTGATTCCTCCATTCTGACCTGCTACATAGTTGCAGAGCGGGATGCCGGGATGGCTGAGGTTGGAAAGATAAAGTGGCTGATCCTCAACAAACTGCGGACAGGTGAAGGTATCCCCCTTTGCCAGCTTGCTGTTGATGCTATCCACCACCTCGAAGGTATCATTGCCCCGGTACATGATGGTAAGCACTCTGCCCGGGCACCAGGTCAATCTCACCTGTTCCCCCTTCTGCAGGGCATCCGCAATGAGCTTACTCTTCACGAAGAAGCGGCTGGAAGACAAGCCCTCCTGCCCACCTACAAAGGAAGCCCAATCAGGATAGCCCACCATGCGGGAAAGCAAATTGAGATTATACTTGCTCGGATTGCAGTTGGAAGCCACATAGCCCCACATACGCTTCAGGGTACTCACCGAGATGGTCTCCCGGGTATAGCCCTCTATCTGGCAAGAAAGAAACTCAAAGTCTTTAGGGGTCTTGATAGGCCTTCCCACCAGGGTTTCCACCTCCAGCTTCAGTTGCTCGAAAATATCAGGATTATAATTATCTATCATATCTCATATCTTTAACTTATTTAATGCAGCAAAGATACACATTTTTTCGGTTCTTATTCTCTTTTTTCCTCATTTCTTCACAATCTTTTTAAATTGAACCAATTTGAACCAATACATTTTCATATTTTTTAGGTAATTTTGTCCCCAAAAGTAAATGAAAATAATAACTAACACAGATTATATGATGAGAAGACTTCTACTCTTTTGCTTCTTCGCCTTTGTAGCGGTGGCAATGTCGGCTCAAAACAATCTGGTGATACGAGATTTCAAGTATCAGCAGTACGACCAGACCGCCAACCTCAAAGGTACTCTGAAGAAAGACAACAACGGCAGGACAGCAGCCTTGCTGAAAATCGAGACCAATCTCGATGATCTCGCCTTCGATGGTGGTTCCTACGGTATTGTAACCACCGAGCACAAGACGGGTCAGTGGTGGGTCTATGTTCCTGAGCGTGCTCAGAAAATCACCATCCGCCATCCTAAGTTCGGTGCCTGCGAGTTTTATTATCCTTCTGAAATCAAAGCCGCACGCACTTACTCCATGCAGCTCACCCTGGAGGGTATGGATGTTGCCATCGAGACTTCCGTAGCCGGTTCAAGCATCTTCGTAGATGACGAGAATGTGGGCAAGTCCCCTCAAACCGTCTATCTTACCTACGGAATCCACCACATCACCGCCCGCAACGGTAACATGTACTATGATGAGAACATCAACATCACCAAGGATGGAGACAAGCTTCTCTCCCTGCAGATGAAAGATGAGGATGAGCTTTATGGTACCGTGAACGTAACCGTGGCAGATGGTGCAGACATCTATTTTGATGGCAAGAAGGTGGGTATCGGTTCCTGGTACCAGCGCCTGAAGGCTGGTACCTACGTAGTGGAAACCCGCAAGCAGAACTGCGAGAGCCAGACCACCTCATTCGAAGTGGAAGGCAAGAGCGACAAGACCGTAGAGGTGAAAGCCCCTATCCCATACACTGGTTCCCTCACCGTACTCACCACTCCTAAGCAGGTAGGTATGTACAGCGACACCAAGCTGCTCTCGGAGAACGGTTTCGCCAAACTGCCTATCGGCAAGAACGAAATCACCTATAAGCACGAAGGTTACCGAAGCATCACCCGCACTTATGATATTCCTCGCGACGGCGAGCTCAACGATACCATCAAGCTCAAGCCGCTCACCTACATCAAGAAGAGCGGCATCTATGCTGGCGTTGCCTTCACCTACGGAGGAAGCACCATGGGTGTAACAGGAACCCTGGGTTTCAGCATCTCCAACTTTGACGTGCAGGCATCTTACACCATGGGACTGGCAGAAAGCGACCCGGTACACTGGTATGCAAAAGAGACCAACGTAGAGCAGGAGGTAGATACCTACAAGCTCAATACCATCAGCGTAAAGCTGGGTTACCAGTTTGCTCTCAGCATGCGTGTGGGACTCACCCCACAGATTGGTTATATGACTCAGACCTTATCCAGCAGCGGTCAGTATGGTGACGGAGCCAACTGCGGTTCGTTCACGGTTGGAGCCAAGTTGCTGATAGCTCCAGTACCTCATCTCTGTCTGATGCTGAATCCGGAGTTCGCCATTCCTAACAAGAAGAGCGAAACTTACAAGAGCATTGCGGATGTAGGCGGCTTTGCCGAGGGCGGTTTCTACGCTCACGCCGGCATCATCGTGAATTTCTAAGATTGATTATATAATCATCAAACCTCACAGTATATAATATAATAAGGTATATGAAGAAGAAACAATTATCGATATACAGCCTAGCCCTGGCAAGCCTCCTGGTTTTGCCTCTAGGCTCTCTCACCTCCTGTTCCGACAAGGAGGAGACGGATGTCTTCGCCTCGGAGGAGCTGAGCCTCAACATGACTTTGACCCCTACGATAGTAGATCTGCCAGCGAGAAATGCCTCGCAAGACATCACCATCACCTCGAATACGGCGTGGGGAGCCGTGAGCGACGTTACTTGGGCAAAGCTGAGTGCAGCCACAGGAGTAGCCAATGGCACGCTTACCGTTTCTCTTGACGATAACACCAGCACAGAACAGCGTACTGCCATCATTACCTTTACATACGGTAATACCCAGCAGACGGTTACTATCACTCAGGCAGCAGCAACAGCCACACTCTCAACAACAGAGGTTACTCTTGGTGCCAAGTCATCAACCCAGGATATTAAGGTAACAAGTAACTCTGTCTGGTCCGTCTCAACCGAGGACTCCTGGATTCATCTAGACGATAGTGAGGGAGACAGTAATGGTCGTTTCTCGTTCACGCTGGATGACAACCAGTCGTCTTCTTCCCGTCAAGGCAGAATTACATTTACCTATGGTTCTGGAAGACAAACCATCACAGTTACTCAAGAAGGAGCCAAAGCCACGACGTTTGAGAAGACCCAGGTTAACAACATCGGTCGCTACCAAGCAGACATTTCGGGAATCTTTAATTCCGTATTCAATGTAACCGAGTATGGTGTGGTTTATTCAGCAATCGTAGCAGAGCCAAAAATAGATGAAGAGAATGCCCAAATCCACCAAGTAGTAGTTAGCACAACTCCTATCAGCCAGGATATTGTTAGTGCAACGATGAAAGGCTTGAAGGCAGGTTCTACAAACTATGCAAGGCTCTATACAAAGGGTCCACTCGGAACAGAGTATGGTCCGGTAGTATCATTTGTAACATCAGGTGGTTCGCCTAGTTCTGACGACAACCCGACACCGGGATATTAAAATAACAACATCGAATAACAATAAAACTATAAGAATATGAAAAGATTATCGCTTTTAATAACTATGTTTGTGCTAGCAATTTCACAATTATCAGCACAGGACAATTCCAACACAGGAACAATTACCTTGTCACACAAAGGTAAGGAAACTAATTTCGCTTACAATAAGATGGGCGATGCTGTAGAAGCTGCAGCAGATGGAGATACCATTTATCTGAGCAATGGTGAGTTTGAGGGTGATTTCAGATTAACCAAGAAGATTGCTTTTATCGGAAGTGGAGCCGAGAGCAATAATGGTACGGGTACTTATACTCACTATAACAGCGGAAATATCGTTGTAACTATGCCAGAAGGAACCAAATTAAGTGCACGTCTTTTCGATGGCATTTACTTTGACAATAGCATTACATTTCAAACAACTGTTGAGAATGTTATATTTAGAAAATGCAGAACGAATATATGGAACATGAGTGTTAACAAAAACATCGAAAGCCTTTATTTTGACAGATGCGATCTAAATGGCAGCCCAAGCAGCAGCATCAAGAAAGTTATTGCCAGAAATTGCAAAATAGGCAGTCTAAGTATGTCTGGGTCAGACTATAACGAAGTTGCAACAAACTGGCAATTTATTCATTGTACAATAGAGCTAAACACATATGGATGGACCGATGATAAAGGAAACTATCAAAACTATTGTCCGCTTCAAGGAATCTACACAAATTGTATCATTGCAAACTATAACGATACTGAAGCATACGAACTTTACAATCCGAGTGGATCAGAAGTGTTGACGGCAGCTTACATTAATTGCCTTTTCTATAAACCAGCAGAAGGCAAAGATATATTCAATGGAGCAACTACACAGAACAATATGTTTTATGATGTTTCAAACGTAAAAGACAATTGGCAAAATCGAATACAAAATTTAACAAAAGAGCAGCTTCAAGAGAAGAAATATTTAGGCAATGATGGCACTGTGGTAGGTTGTTATGGCGGCAAAAATCCATATACATTGAAACCAAACATCCCAATAGTATCATCTAGTAAAGTACATTTGGACAGAACAAAAAAGCAAATCCAAATCAACATTAAGCTTTCATCACAACAATAAATGCATACAATTATGAAAAAGATTATACTTATAATTATCTGCTGCTTATTTTCAGCAGCAACAACAGTTCTTGCACAAGGAAGTGGAAAAATCTTCTTGCAGCACAATGGTACCATTACAAAAATCTATGATAATGATGGTATGAGTAAGGCTATTGAAGCTGCAGCTGAAGGAGACACCCTATATCTCAGCTCGGGTAACTTCAATGGTGGTTTCACTATTAACAAGTCTATTGCAATCATTGGTACATCAGCAAGTGGAAGTAACTCCTCAAACTTTACATGGGACGGAGGAGATGCTATAATTCAAACCGAGAATGAGAAGACCATATCTTCTATTTATATAGAAGGTGTTTCTTTTAACCGTAGTTTAAATTTCAATTCCAATGTGAAGACGTTCTCGGCAAAGAAATGTTATTTTAGCAATAGTATTTACTTTGGATACAACTCTTCCAACACGGAAAAAGCTACTATTGACAGATGCAGAATCAATAATTTATATATGGGTGGACAAATCAAAGATCTTACCTGTAAGAATTCTAAAATTAGAAACACAAATGGAACAGGAGGCATTACTATTTCATCTTGCAAAATAATCAATTGTAACATTAGAAGCATTGACACATATACCAAAGCGATGTTTATCAACTCCATCGTCAATACTGTTGGCAATGGAACAGACAGCTATTTGTCTTCTCAATCTATGCTTGTGAATACCCTTTATCACAACATGAATGGTTATGACCCGATGCAAGAGTGTTCACAGCAAGACTGCTGGTCTTCAACTGAGACTCTTATTAGTGATGATGACAATTATAATTGCACCTTAACCTCAGACCAGCTTAAAAAAGCTGGCTATCTAGGAACAGACGGTACAGTTGTTGGCTGCGAAGGTGGCGTCAATCCATATACCTTGGAACGTCATGTACCTGTTATCACACAAAAGGGGACCAAGGTAGATCTTGACAGCAAGAAAGTAATCATCAATGTAAATGTTACCGCAAAATAAAATGAAAGCGTATGCTTAAACGTTTATTATATTTCATAGGATTGGCTATCATACAGTTACTCTCATCAGTAACAGTACAAGCAGCTGACACCTCTAGTCTAGAAGAAGACATAGAGGAACAGCCAGCTAAAGCTATAGCCTATTGCTACTGGATAGACGATAACGTGACTGCCAAAACGACGAAATCCTTTGATGGAAAAGAAGTACAACAAACGATTGATATTTCATCGCTAAAAACAGGCGTCCACATTTGTCATATCCGGTTTCAAAGCAAAGATTCTGGATGGGGACCTATACAGGACATCTGTTTCTATATGAGCAACGCAGATGGCGAAACTCAGGATGACGTTGAAATCTCTCCTGTTGCCCAATACGAGTATTGGATCAACAAATCCAATAAGAGCGCTCCTATCAAATACAAACAGGCAGACATAAAGATAGAAGTCAATACTGCCAATTTGCCAGATGGCAAAAACAGTTACCAAATCTGTTCTACAGACGAAAAAGGAAGAAAAAGTTTTTACGAAGGCTCTTTTTACACACTTGATCCTACCAAAGGTGAAGATGAGGTCCAAGAAGAACCATCCAAAGCCGTTGCCTATCGCTATTGGTTAGACGAAAATTCCAGTAAGAAGCAGGAAGTCAGTATAAAGAATGCCGAAGAATTCACTTGCAACATAGATATTGCAAATCTTGCTCAAGGAGCTCACACTTTACATTTAGATCTGAAATCAAAAGACGGCAGATGGCTTTCAGGAAAAGATGTCTACTTCTATGCAGGAAACAGTAATCAAGATGCCAAAGAAGAAGCTACTGCTATCGTAAAATACGAATATTGGTTTGACGAGCTGACAAAACAGACTAGTAGCAAGTTTGAGAAAGCAGACTTTGCCATTGAAAAGAATCTATCTGAATTCTCAACTGGCAATCATACTTTTACAATCTCTGCGATTGACAAGAAGGGAATGAGAACCTTTGAAACTGGGAACTTCCTTTGCTTTGCTATCAATATAGAAGACAAGGAAGAAGCTGCAGCAAAACCTATTAGCTACCAATATTGGATTGACAGCGACAAAGAGCATGCAAAAACAGTTGCTTACACCAAGGCAGACATCTCTACTGCACTAAATGTCAGCAACCTTACCAATGGTGTACATACATTCAATTTACGTATTAAGAACAGTGACAACATATGGGGTCCAACCAATCAATACGTTTTCTATGCGCCAGGTAAAACGGATGCAGCAGATCCTTCTAACGCACAGCAGGACATCGTTGGCTACCGTTATGGAACAAATGGTGTAGCAAAGGAAAAGACTCTTACAGCAGTTAGCAGTATTACTGCACTTTCTGAAGAGATAGAGTTTCCAAAGCTGACAAATATCACCAATGTTGAGAAGTACAGTTTCTCATTCAAAGAAGACAAGACTGTATCTATAGATCGTGACCTGAAGATGACTTACTTTATCCAATTTAAGAATAAATTGGGAGAATGGGGAGAACCTGCAAGTTGCGACTCTACACAAACAGAGAGCTTCACAAGAACAGCCAAGGCATTGGAGTTACAGCGCACGTTAGGAATCAAGAAGCAAGACGGAGGAGATTTTGAAATCGTGAATTTCACGATTCCTTCTGCTAACGCTTACTATTTGAGTACAGCAAACAACTGTAACATCCTGCTCTATCAGAACAACGGACTTATACAGAAGCTTGAAGCAAAGGACTTAGTTGGAAATGACAAGACCAATTACTTCCAGAAAGGTAATTACTATGCCGTCATCTACAACCAAGATGAAGATGGCAGTATCAGAATCACCAGTAGTGCAGATTGCGTACCAACCCCTACATTAACTTATGCAAACCATAAGGTTACAGCGACATGCGCAAAGCAGGGGGCAAAGATCTACTATACATTGGATGGTTCTATGCCTACAGCTAAGAGTACACTCTACAAGAGTCCAATTGAGATGACCTATAATGGTGTAGTGAAAGCAATTGCCCTGCTGGATGGTACAGCAGACTCACATATTGCGAAATGCGAGGTCAACGACTTCAAGACACAAACCTGTGCAACCCCTACCATTAACTATAATGGTAAAAAGGTTACATTGTCGTCTAGTGTTGCCAATGCAAACATTTATTATACAACAGATGGAACTACCCCAATACCAGGTAATTCACGGAAATATAGTAATGAAAGCTTTGAGATAAATGGACTCGGTACTATCAAGGCTATTACAACCAAGGACCTGATGAACAACTCTGAGGTTGCTACTTATGTGATACCAGCCTACTACGACGGCAAGAAGCAAGTAGAAGTAAAGACCGCAGGAAATTTGGCAAAGGCATTTGAGTGGAATAACGGCAAGCCTGCCAATGAAAACCTGAAGGTGATTGGAACCATCAATACCACTGACTTATCTAGTTTGAGAGGTATGACGACTATCCAACACCTTGATCTCAGCAAGGTCAACATCGAAGGCAACGCCCTGCCAGATCAGTCTTTCGCTAATATGGGATTGAAGACCATAAGTCTTCCTGCTTCACTTAAGACCAGTGGTAAGGAACTGTTTACTGGAAACCAGGCATTGGCTGCCATCATTTGGAATGCCAATGAAAACCTGCCAGCAGAAGCATTGTTGGGTATTGACAACCCTAACTTGCTGCTCTATGTGAATACCAAGACTTATGCACCTGCCAGTATGAACAATGTTGTTGCAGGAGGTAATGCAGAAAGCATCGTACTCACAGAACCAGGTTCAGACATCGCTTCTGCAGGAAACTTCTACGTTCCTACACCGTTTACTGCACAGAAGATTTCTTATACAAGAAACTTCAAGCAGGAAACAGAGATCGGTGTTTGTCAGGGTTGGGAGACCATAGCTTTGCCTTTTGAGGCTCAGACTATCACTCACGAGACAAATGGCGCAATTGCTCCTTTCGCAAAGGGAGACAAGACTGCCAAACCATTCTGGCTCTATGAACTATCTCCTAATGGAGGTTTCCAGGCTGCAGCTGGTATCAAGGCGAATACACCTTATATCATAAGTATGCCTAACTCCATGTCATACTCTGATGAGTACATCTTAAAAGGCAACGTAACATTCTCTGCTACCAACGCAGCAATAAATGCTACTACAGGAAGCAGTATAAAGAATGATTACCGTGAGTTCATCACTACCTTCGAGCAGATTGCCAAGGGAGATGGTATCTATGCCCTCAACGTAGGTGAGGAGTATCAGGGATACAGACCGGGTAGTATCTTTGCAGACAACTACAGGGATGTGAAGCCATTCGAGGCTTATCTCACTACTGCACAGGCAGCACAGGCATTCAGCCTGCAGTTTGGCGGCGGTGTTACCGGCATCGACAACCTGCCTGTCAAGAACGTGGAAGGTGTGAAGGCTTGGGCCAACGGTTCTACCCTCTTCATCCAGAGCGACAAGGCACGCAAGGTAATGGTATTCAGCACGACGGGTATGCTCATGAAGACCGTGGCCGTAGAGGCTGGCGAAACCGCCTCTGTCAGCGACCTGCCTTCAGGTATCTATATCGTCAACAACAAGAAGGTGGCTATCAAACGATAGCCACCCTTTTCTGATTTTTGGGCGCAAAAACGAAAATGAACCAAATTGAACCAGCCGGATTTCAAAAATTTTTCGTACCTTTGCCCCAAAGTTAGAAATGATAATAGATTCAATGGATTTTTATCAAGTAAAGACAATGAAAAAGATAATAATGATCATGGCTGCAGTCCTGGCTCTCTCAACCAACTGCACCGTAGCTCAGGCACAAAGCGCTGATTCGCAGTATAGTCAGCTCCTGGCAAAACAGCTCAAGAAGCAATACAAGAACAAGATCAAGGAGCTGAAGAAGGAAAAATGGCAGATCTATGGTTCTTCTCGTACACTCGAAGTGGCTTTGCTCTCTCATTACGACAAACTCGCCAAAGGCGGGGAGAATGCGCATGAGATCATCGGAACAGCCACCAAGTTCAAGTCAAAGAACATCGGACACCAGACAGCCATCAACAATGCCTGCAACATCTACGCCCGTCAGGCTGGAAGCCATGTGAAAGGAAGAGTAGTGAGCGATATGGGTGCCAACAGCGACAGCATCGTCAACGAGTTCGACCACTTCTATGGAGCCTATCAGTCGCTCGTAGAGAAGGAAATCAAGGGCGAGATGCAAGAGAGCTTCAGCCTCATCCGTCCTTACAAGGATGGAAGCTTCGAGATGCAGAGCTTCTTCATCGTAAACGAAGCCGAAGCCAGCAAGGCTCGCATGCGCGCCTTCGAAATCGCAGCCAAGGAATCTGCGGTAGCCCAGAAGTATGCTTCCAAGGTAGGAGAATTCATCAAGGAAGGCTTCGCTGCCCAGTAAACCGGAATAAAAAGTAAATGATTGATAATTCATAACAGAAGATAAAAGCAAAGACAAGATTTATGCATAAGACGATTTGGATGATCTTGATGCTCCTTCTGCCTCTCACCTCTCTGGCACAAACGGCAGAGGAAAGGGCGGAGCAGATGAAGGCTAACGCGGAATACATCTGCGGAGAGGGATGGGGAGACACATACAACTCTGCTGACCAAGCTGCACTGGCTGACCTCATCAGCAAAATCTCTCTCAACATCTCCAATTCCTTCGAGATTAAGGAAGAGGAGTTTAATACAAACAGTAGCTTCGACTCGAAGACGGCGATAACTTCGGTGATGAACAGCTATGCACAGGCTACGCTGACCAACACCTTCAACCTCGTCATCAGCAATACTCCTCAGACCCACGTGCTGAGATACATCAGAAAAAGCGAGGTAAACAAGATCTTTGATGAGCGAAAGGAAAAGGTGTTCGACTACGTGCGCTCTGCCATGAGAGCCGAAGAAAAGGCAAAGATAGACGATGCCCTGCGCAACTACTACTGGGCTTTCGCCATGGTGCGCAGTCTGCAGTATCCAAACAGCGTGAAGATGACCATCGATGGTGTACAGCGCCTGCTCGTTACCTGGATTCCACAACAGATAGAAGAGATCATGAGTAATCTATCAACAAAAATAGCCAGCAAAGACGGCAACGAAATCAATCTCTTCATCAAGTACAAGGGTGAACCGGTTACGAGCCTCGACTACACCTACTTCGACGGACAGACCTGGAGCAACCTCTACAGCGCTAAGGATGGTATGGGTATCGTAGAACTGAGACCAGGAGTGGAGATCAACAGCCTACAGCTGAAATACGAATACGAATACGCTGACCAATGTCAGATAGACAAGGAGCTGGAAAGCGTGATGCAGCTCTTCAAAGGAACCTCTTTCAAGAATGCATCCGTCTATATCAACAACCTCGACAAGAAGTCGGCTGTTTCCAGCGAAGCCAAAAAGGAGTTCGAGAAATCGGTCAAGACTGAATCGGCAGCCAACCTGGAAACCCTGAGCAAGGTGGAAAACGAAAAGGAACTCGCCGGCATCATGACAAGAGTCATCAACGCCATCAAGGCAAAGGACTACGACAGCGTAAGCGACTGCTTCTCGGAGGACGGACTGGAGATGTACAAAAAACTACTCAACTACGGACAGGCACGACTGCTGGGAGATCCTCAGTTCTCATTCTACACAATGGGAAAGCGAGTCGTATGCCGAAGCATCCCGATGGCATTCTCGTTCAAGAACAACAGACGTAAGTTTGTGGAGGACGTAACCTTCACCTTCGATGAAAACAAGAAAATAGAATGTGTGGCATTCGGACTTGGCAGCCAAGCCAAGACCGACATCTTCAATAAGGGTGTGGGAGCCTGGAGCGACTACGCCAAAATGGTGATTGCCACCTTCCTGGAAAACTACAAGACCGCCTTCGCCCTGAAGCGACTCGACTATCTGGAGAGCGTTTTCGATGACAACGCAACCATCATTACGGGTCACATCATCAAGAAGGCTCCGAAAGTAGCCATGGAGGGAGAAAGCTTCATCAACAGCAATAACAAGCTGATAAAATATACCCGACAGACCAAGAGCGAGTATATGAGAAAGTTGAAGATGTGCTTCCAGAGCAACCAGTTTATCAACATCCGCTTCGCCGACAACGACGTGGTGAAGATGGGAGCCGGAGGCGAGACTTATGGCATACAGATAAAGCAAGACTACTATTCTACGAACTATGGTGACCATGGTTACCTGTTCCTGATGGTAGATTTCAATGATCCAGACAATCCATCTATCAAGGTACGAACCTGGCAGCCTGACAGAAACCCTAACATCAATTCGAACTTACCTCGTTCGAACAGAGACTGGGGAATCATCGGTCCAGGTAATTTCTAGGAACCAACATAAAAATAAAGATAGGCTCTCCTCCCAATATTTTAAGGTAGGAGAGCCTTTTTTCCTTAAAAAAGTTGGGCGATTAAGAAAAAAATCGTATCTTTGCCCCATATCTATCAACACGGAAAGTAGAAATCTTAAAATTACAGATTATGAATAGAATTTATCCTACTCTCAGTTTCATATTGCTGCTCGGTTTGCATGCAACACCAAGCTTTTCGCAGAACGATGACTTTGTGAAACAGTTCCAGCAGTCAAGACAGGCGATGCTGGATGATTACAACAAGTTCCGCAACACCATACTTACCGACTACGATAAGTATATGCAAGGCGTATGGAAAGAATACAAGAAGTTTAAGGGAGATGTGCGCTCGCAGGTGCCTAAGCCTAAGACGCCTCCAACATATACAGCTCCGAAACAGCCGGAGAAACCGGTTACCGTGAAGCCAAAGATGCCGGTAAGCCCAATCCTGATTCCGGAAGGCGGATTCGGAGATCTCGTAAACAGACCCGACCTCTCGAAGGTACCAGCCCTGCCAGACAATCCGCTGGCTAAGGTTCCTGCCGTTCCGGTAACTCCGGAAACTCCTGCAGAACCGGAGACTCCGAAGAAGCCAGATCCAAAGGCTCCTACCGTCCGTCCAAAAATAGAGCCGGTGAAGAAGCCGAAACTGCCAGAGGTAAAGCCTGATATTCCAGACATCGAATACACCGGTTCGGGTATCGAACTGCCGCTGATGCCTGCCGTAGCAGCCGTGCCAGTCATGCCTGCCCTGCCAAACGTGCCTCACGTCAACATTCCGGCAAGCAAACAGACCATCGACGTCAACTTCTATGGTGCAAACCTGCAGATGCAAAAGGCAACCCGACTCGCTTCCATGAGCATCAGCTCTACAGACGATGTGGTGAACTACTGGAAGAATCTCAAGCAATCAGACCTCAAGGAAGTAACCCAGGCTTTCGCCACCGAATCACGCAAGATGGGACTCAGCGACTGGGGTTCTGCCATGCTCGTAGAGAAATACATCGATACCGCCATGCCAAACGCCAGCCAGAATGAGAAAATCATCGCTTCGCAGTATGTGCTTGCCAACTGCGGCTACAACGTACGCCTTGCCCTGTGCGGCAACCACGTGGTGATGCTCATCCCTTACGTGGAGCACGTATTCGAGAAGTCGTACCTCAATATTGACGGCAAGCGCTACTACATCTATCCGAACGTAGAGGATGAAGAATCCTTCCGTTCCTGCGAACTGCCTAAGGGCGCAGAGCTGGGTAAGGATATGGGACTGAGATTCACCGGCAAGACCGTGATTGGCGATGAAGCCAAGCCGTTCAGATACGAAGCTGCGGGCATCACCCTGCAGGGCGAAGTACCAACCGGCGTCATGCCGCTGCTCGATGAATATCCTATCATAGATATTCCTACCGTAGCCGCATCTGTAGTAGATAAGAGTCTGCGCGACGATGTGGTGAAGCAGATCAGAGCACAGGTACAGGATCTCGGCGAACAGGAAGCAGCCAACCGCATCCTGCGATTCATACAGATGGGATTCCCATACGCTACCGATGATGAGCAGTTCCATCGCGAGAAGTATTTCTACTTCGAGGAAAGTCTCTACTATCCTAAGAACGACTGCGAAGACCGCGCCATCTTCTATGCCTATCTGATACACGAGATACTCGGACTCGATGTACATCTCATCCAGTTCCCAGGACACGAATGTACAGCCGTAGCCTTCCATGAGCCGGTAGAGAACGGAACCTCATACGAGTACAAGGGCAAGAAGTTCTACATCTGCGACCCAACCTACATCGGAGCCAAGATCGGTAAGTGCATGCCTAGCTATGCCAAGGAATCACCACAGATAGAAGTATGGTATTGATACATATAATAATGCAAATAGCCGCATCTCACATGAGATGCGGCTATTTGCATTATTATTCATATTCAATGATATTCTCAAACTGATTCCATACAGAATTGCGATAAGCATCGAAGCTGCCTTTTGGAACATACAGGATGACACGCTTGAAATCAGATTCACTGAAGACATCCTGAATCCTGGTCTTCCAGATGGCATTGCCGATGACTGGCGGCAAGGCGCTTCGGAAACAGATGCTGTGCAGATTCGGACTGTTCTCCACCATCTGCTTCATCACATGGAACTTGGTATCCGGAAACACCAGTTTCCTCAGATCGGGCTGATCGGCAAACGCCTTCTTTTCTATTTCATCTATCTTATAGGTCATTCCCTGGAAGTTGACCGTTTTAGGTACCTCGATGCAGGAATCCTTGGAATTGGCAGCCCTGACCGATACGACTCCACCACCCCACGACTTATAAGCCAAGTTTCCTATCTTAAACTCTGCCACCACATCGTATCCACGAGGAGGCTCGTTCACCTTATTATATATAACTACACCCGTAGTACATGCCGCCAATATTCCCGAAGAAATCCAGAAGGCAAGCAGATTGCGATGCAGAGAATGAATATGCTGGCGCATGGCGGTCATGTTGGGATATCGTTCCTCCAACGGACGGAGGCAACGTTTCAATCCCAGGCGATAAGAGAAATTCAGCCTCATCTTATCCAAGATAACGCCCACGCTGTAGATATCATTGCGCACATCGGTAGGTCCGCCCTTCTGCTGTTCGGGAGAAACATATCCATCTGTTCCCGCCGGTTCCTTCAGTACGGCATAACTGTCGGCATCAGCCAATCCGAAATCTATCAGCTTCAGCACACTTCCATTGCGGGTAACCATCATGTTGGAAGGTTTCAGGTCGCGATGCACCACCTGCATATCGTGTACAAACTCAAGCACCACGAGCAGCTGGTTGGCGATATGCACCCTTTCCGCCTTGGAATGATGTTGCTGGAGCCACTCCTCCAGAGTCACTCCATCTATCCATTCCATCACGAGGCATTTGCCATATCCATCCACTTCTTCGATACCCATTACCTCGGCAACTCCGGGATGCTGGACATGCTTCATGATATCGAATTCCTTCTGAAACAAGCTCTGATACACCTCGCTATTGCGCACAGCGGGAGCGAGCGCCTTCAAGATCCACCACCTGCCATCACGCTTGGCACGGATAAGGATATTAAAGCCACTAGCCGAGATTTCTGTCATGTTGCTGAACTGCGCAGAAGTCGTTTCTGAGGGAGGGAAATAAAAACCCGATACTTGCTCCATGCATGCAAAGATACAACATTTTATAGAAACCTACACTATTTTTTCAAATTTTATCTCCTTTTTGAACAGAATCATGGTGATAAATCATCAAAAAGTCGTATCTTTGCAGCCGAAATTGCAATTTTATATATAATTAATGAAGATTCTAGTAACGGGTGCGTCGGGTTTTATCGGCAGTTACATCGTAGAAGAAGCCTTGCGACAAGGCATGGAAACCTGGGCGGCAGTTCGCCCTACCAGTTCCAGAAAATATCTGCAAGACGAGCGCATCCATTTCATCAATCTCAATCTTTCTTCAGAGGAAGAGTTGGAGAAGGAACTCGCTCCGCACGAGTTCGACTATATAGTGCATGCAGCTGGCGCTACCAAGTGTTTGCATGCAGAGGATTTCTATAAGGTTAACACCGAGGGCACCAAGCACCTGGTGAATGCCATCCTGCATCTGGGAATGCCTATCAAGCGATTTGTCTTCGTCAGTTCGCTCAGCATCTTCGGAGCCATCCGCGAGGAGCAGCCTTATCAGGAGATCTGTGAGAACGATGTGCCTAAGCCTAACACGGCATACGGCAAGAGTAAGCTTGCCGCAGAGCGCTATCTCGACAGCATCGGCAACAACTTCCCTTATATCATCCTGCGCCCTACCGGCGTATATGGTCCAAGAGAAAAAGACTATTTCCTCATGGCACAGAGCATCAGACAGCACGTGGATTTTGCTGTAGGATTCAAGCGCCAAGACATCACCTTCGTGTATGTTCAGGATGTGGTGCAGGCTGTTTTCCTTGCCCTAGACCATGGTATGAACGGCAGGAAATACTTCCTCAGCGATGGCGAAGTTTACCAGTCGGAAGCTTTCAGCGACCTGATTCATAAGGAATTGGGAAATCCATGGATGTTGCGCATCAAGGCTCCTATCTGGGTGCTCCGCATCGTAACCTTCTTTGGCGAGTATCTCGGCAGAATGACCGGTAGGATGTCGGCACTGAACAATGACAAGTATAACATCCTGAAACAGCGCAACTGGCGTTGTGACATCGAACCTGCCATGGACGAGCTGGGCTATCATCCCCACTACCCTCTGTCAAGAGGTGTAAAGCTTGCCATCAAGTGGTACAAGGATAACGGATGGCTGTAATAAAATTAAAAATCAATAATGATAAAAGATTATTTTAAGATAGAAAAGAACCCCAAGAAGGGACTCCTGCCACTGGAATGGGTGATGCTGGGCTATATGGCGATAACAGTCTTCACCATGCTCTTTACCTTTACCAAGGTAGTGAATCCGGAGTCGATGCTTTGGGGCAGATTGAGAATTCTGGTCATGACACTCGCCCTTTGGGGCGTATATCGCATGATTCCATGCAGGATAACGAAGATGGTACGCATCATAGCGCAGACCGCCCTGCTTGCCTGGTGGTATCCAGATACTTACGAGATCAACCGCATGTTTCCCAACCTCGACCATATCTTTGCGGGATGGGAACAGGATCTCTTTGGATGCCAGCCCGCCCTGCTCTTTGCCAAGGCACTGCCATGGGCGGTGGTGAGCGAACTGATGTCGATGGGATACTTCATGTATTATCCGATGATAGCAGCGGTAGTACTCTACTATTTCTTCTGCAGATACTACGAGGCTGAAAGAGTGGGCTTTGTGATGCTTGCCAGCTTCTTCATCTACTATCTCATCTACATCTACGTGCCGGTGGTAGGACCAACGTTCTACTTCGACGCCGTGGGAGTGCAGGATATTGCCAAGGGCATCTTCCCGGCAATGGGCGATTACTTTAGTACCCATACCAGTTGTCTGCCAACCCCAGGCTATACCGACGGAATCTTCTACCAGCTCGTAGAGAATGCCAAGGAAGCAGGAGAGCGACCTACCGCCGCCTTCCCGAGTTCGCACGTGGGCGTAAGTACCATCTGCATGCTCCTTGCCTGGCACAGCAGAAACCGCAAGCTGCTCTTCACCATGCTGCCATTCTACATCTTCCTGTGTATGGCAACCGTGTATATCCAGGCGCATTATCTCATCGATGCCATCGCCGGATGGATCTCTGCCGTAGTCATCTACTTCATGCTGATGGCAGCTTCAAAGAATATGAAATGATGCGGCATGGAAGATACAGGAAAGAAATCATATTAATACATCAAACATAAATTAGAATTCATCTAGAACAATGAAGAAACTGTTTATTGAAACTTATGGCTGCCAGATGAACGTGGCAGACAGTGAGGTAGTTGCCTCTGTGATGCAGATGGCAGGCTACGAGATTTGTGA
>JABLTL010025095.1_pt1 | contig 22502 bp, 19 predicted proteins | sample 7160151 | NCBI WGS metagenome assembly JABLTL01 (sample SAMN14651223, study PRJNA627086) | human gut metagenome | isolation source: feces | host: Homo sapiens
AATATAGCCCCTTCCCACGGGGAAGGGGTTTGGGGTTAGGGATAGAGAATTTGCTCCATTTTTATAAAATGGACTTTTTCTACAAGCTGAGTAATCCCCATACAGCTAAACTGTATGGGGATTATTTTTAGTACTGTTTTTGGGACAATTGATCTTTTATAATTATGTTGGGTATAGAATAGAAAATCAATAAATTCGACAAAAATTTTTAACAATTATCGCGGATATTTGCAAATTAGTTTAAAATATGTTGAAATTAGTCATCGAATGTGATATGATACTATATATAAATAATCATAACGATTGATTATTTTGGCAAATAAAAAACTCACCCGAAGGTGAGTTAATATTCACAACACTTGTGAAGGTACTAAAAAGTACGATTTGAAATAATTTTTATTTGAACTCGTAGTGTAAATTTATAGGGTAGTAAAATCCTATAACAATATAATAACACATTTATGGAGGAATGTCAATATGTCTTTTAAAGAAAATTCAAAATTTTATTTCGGGCTTGATATAGGAACCGACTCTGTCGGCTGGGCGGTTACAGACAATTTGTACAAGCTGTACAAATACAAAAATAATTTAATGTGGGGAGTAAGCCTGTTTGAAGCTGCTTCTCCGGCAGAAGAACGCAGGGTGCACAGAACCGCAAGACGCAGGCTGGATCGCAGACAACAAAGGGTGGCACTGCTCAGGGAGCTGTTTGCAAAAGAAATTCTGAAAACCGATCCGGATTTCTTTTTGAGGTTAAAGGAGAGTTCTCTTTATCCGGAAGACAGAACAAGCAAAAATGTCAATACATATTTTGATGACGCGGATTTTAAAGACAGTGACTATTTTAAAATGTATCCGACCGTTCATCACCTTATAAAAGAGCTTTCTGAAAGCGATAAGCCGCACGATGTGAGGCTCGTTTATCTTGCCTGTGCTTTTATAGTGGCGCACAGAGGACATTTCCTTAACGGCGCTGACGAAAATAATGTACAGGAAGTGCTTGATTTCAATTCTTCTTATTGCGAATTTACGGATTGGTTTAAATCGAACGATATAGAGGATAATCCTTTTTCGGAAAGCACAGAGAATGAGTTTTCTGTCATTCTTCGCAAGAAGATAGGTATTACGGCAAAAGAGAAGGAAATCAAAAATCTGCTTTTTGGAACAACAAAGACACCGGATTGCTATAAAGACGAAGAATATCCGATAGATATTGACGTTCTGATTAAGTTTATATCGGGCGGAAAAACAAATCTCGCCAAGCTGTTCAGAAATCCGGCTTACGATGAACTCGATATACAGACCGTAGAGGTCGGAAAAGCGGATTTTGCAGACACTATTGATTTATTGGCTTCTTCTATGGAAGATACCGATGTTCCTCTGCTTTCTGCCGTAAAAGCAATGTATGACTGGTCGTTGCTTATTGATGTATTGAAAGGTCAAAAAACAATTTCCGATGCCAAGGTGTGCGAATACGAGCAGCATAAGTCGGATCTTAAAGCGCTTAAGCACATTGTCCGTAAATATCTTGATAAGGCTCAGTATGATGAAATATTCCGCACAGCCGGTGAAAAGCCGAACTATGTCAGCTACTCATATAACGTAACCGACGTTAAGTTAAAGCAGCTTCCGTCAAACTTTAAAAAGAAAAATTCTGAAGAATTTTGCAAATATATCAAAAGCAAGCTTGAAAAGATAAAACCCGAGCCCGATGATGAGGCGGTATATAATGAACTGATTGAAAAGTGCAGCAGCAAAACGCTTTGTCCCAAGCAGGTTACCGATGAAAACCGTGTTATCCCGTACCAGTTATATTATCACGAGCTGAGTATGATACTCGATAAAGCATCGGCTTATCTTGATTTCCTCAATGAGACAGAGGACGGCATTTCTGTAAAGCAAAAGATTCTTACGCTTATGAAATTCAGGATACCTTATTTTGTGGGACCGTCGGTAAAAAGAAATGAAACCGACAATGTGTGGATAGTACGCAAGGCTGAAGGAAGAATATATCCGTGGAATTTTGAAAATATGGTCGATTACGATAAATCCGAAGATGGATTTATCAGAAGAATGACCTGTAAGTGCACATACCTTGCAGGAGAAGATGTGCTCCCGAAATACTCGTTGCTTTATAGCAGATATACTGTTTTGAATGAAATAAATAATATCAAAGTCAAGGATGTAAAGATTTCTCCGGAGTTGAAGCAGGATATATTCAATGAGCTGTTTATGAAAACGTCAAGAGTGACAGTCAAGAAAATCACGGAATTGCTTAAGCGAAAAGGTGCATTCAGCGAAGAAAACGGTGATTCGTTAAGCGGAGTTGATATTAACATAAAGTCTTCGCTGAAGTCATACCTGGATTTCAGGAGGTTACTCGAAAACGGATCTCTTTCAGAAAGCGATGTTGAAAGAATAATCGAGCGTATTACCGTTACTACAGATAAGCCAAGACTTATTTCATGGCTCAAGACGGAGTATCCCGCTTTACCTGCAGAGGATATCAGGTATATCAGTCGTCTTTCGTATAAGGACTATGGCAGATTATCAGCTAAAATGCTTACAGGCTGTTATGAGCTGGATATGGATACCGGTGAGATCGGCGGCAGAAGCATTATTGATCTTATGTGGGCTGAGAACATCAACCTAATGCAGATCATGTCTGATTCATACGGCTACAAGAGCTTTATAGAAGAAGAAAACAAAAAGTATTATGCGATCAATCCTACGGGCAGCATTGCACAGACTCTTCGTGAAATGTATGTTTCACCGTCGGCATCCAGAGCTATTATCAGAACAATGGAAATCGTCAAGGAACTCCGTAAGATAATTAAAAGAGATCCCGATAAAATTTTTGTCGAAATGGCAAGAGGCGGCAAGCCTGAAGACAAAGGAAAACGCACTTCTTCGAGAAGAGAACAGATAGAGAAATTGTTTGCTTCGGCAAAAGAATTTGTCAGCGATGAAGAAATATCGCATCTGAGATCGCAGCTTGGCAGTCTTTCAGATGAACAGCTCAGAAGTGAGAAATATTATCTGTATTTTACTCAGTTCGGAAAGTGTGTGTATTCCGGCGAAGCTATAGATTTCAGCCGCCTTGGCGATAACCACTGTTATGATATAGATCATATCTATCCTCAGAGCAAATTCGACGATGATTCGCTTCATAATAAGGTACTTGTAAAATCACAGTTTAACGGCGAGAAGTCGGACGATTATCCGATAAAAGAGGAGATAAGAAATAAAATGCATCCGATTTGGAAAAACCTGTTTTATCGTGATCCTAAAAATCCGACAGATAAGATAAAATATGAGAGATTGACACGTTCAACGCCGTTTACCGAAGATGAGCTCGCAGGATTTGTTGAACGTCAGCTTGTTGAAACAAGACAGTCAACAAAGGCTGTTGCAACGCTGCTTAAAGAAATGTTCCCTGACAGTAAGATCGTTTATGTAAAAGCAGGACAGGTTTCAAAGTTCAGACATGACTTTGATATGCTGAAATGCAGAGAGATAAACGACCTGCATCACGCCAAGGACGCTTATCTGAATGTTGTTGTCGGTAATGTTCATGATGTCAAATTTACATCAAATCCTTTAAACTTTGTAAAAAATGCAGATAAGCACTATACGATCAAGATCAAGGAAACGCTTAAGCACAAGGTCGCAAGAAACGGTGAAACGGCATGGAATCCTGAAACGGATTTTGATACGGTTAAGCGTATGATGAGCAAAAACAGCGTGAGATATGTACGTTATTGTTATAAGAGAAAGGGAGGATTCTTTAATCAGAATCCTGACAGAGCCGGTAATCCGGATCTTGCAAGGCTAAAGAAAAATCTTGACCCGGTGAAATACGGAGGGTATAACAGTGCAAGCGCTTCTTGCTTTTCTTTGGTACGCTGCGGTGATTTAGGTACAGTTATAATACCTGTAGATTTGCTTTGGAAAAAAGAATATATTGCTGATGATGAGTTTGCAAGGAAATATGTGCTTGAACAAATGAAAAATATAGTTTCACAGAAGGCTCTTGGCAAAATCAGCGAAAGCGATATAGTGTTCCTGCTGAATAAGAGATTGATAAAAATCAACACTCTTTTAGAGGTGGACGGCTATAGAATAAATATGTGCTCCAAAGACAGCAAAGGCAAATATGTAGGCACATCTTCAGCTATGTCGGCTGTATATTCCGAGAAAACAGCAAGCTATATCAAGTCTGTTGTATCATACTTGGAAAAAAGTGAAAACGGAGCGAAATACAAACCCGGAAACAGCTTCGACGCGCAGCAGAATTTGCTTGTATATGATGAAATAACAGAAAAGTGCTTGAAAAAGCCGTTCTCAACTTTGAAAAAGTTTGTTGAATCAGGAGAAATAATGAGAAACGGAAGAGAAAAGTTTGAAAAGCTGCAGCTTACCGATCAGCTGAAGGCGTTACTTCAACTTGTTGCAATCTTAAAAACAGGAAGAGGGTTGCCTTGCAACTTTGAATATGTAGGAGGTGTCAAGAGTTTCGTTACAGGAAGAATGCCAGCACTGCTAAGTAACACGGGATACAGCAATATCAGAATTATTGATCAGTCGCCGACAGGCTTATACGAAAAGAAGTCTGACAACTTACTTGAGCTATGAGCTGGAGGACAGTAATTGTGACCGGAAGAGCCAAGCTTGATAAGAAGCTTGGCTTCATGGTCGTGAGAAGCGAAGAGAATATCAAGCGTGTATTATTGGACGAGATATCGGTGCTTATAATTGAGAATTGTGCGGTGTCGATAACTGCAAGTCTTATCAACGAGCTTGCAAATCGCAAGGTGAAATTGATATTCTGTGACGAGAAGCACAATCCCTCGTGCGAAATGCTGCCTTTATATGGGTGTCATAACTGTACGGCAAGGGTGCGCGAACAGGTAAAGTGGGACAAAGATGTCAAAGCATATATATGGACAAGTATAGTCAGTGAAAAAATACGCAATCAGGCTCGCGTTCTTCAGGAATTTGACCACGCAAAAGAATCGGAAATGCTTATGGAATATATTGATGAAATAGAACTCGGCGATGAAACCAACAGGGAGGGTCATGCCGCAAAAGTATATTTCAATGCGCTTTTCGGAAAAGAGTTTTCAAGAAATGCTGATAACGCAATCAATTCTGCACTCAACTACGGATACAGTATAATGCTTTCCGCTTTCAATCGTGAGATAACATCTAACGGATACATTACACAGCTTGGTCTGTTCCATGATAATATGTTCAACAATTTTAATCTTGGCTCTGATTTGATGGAGCCGTTCAGAACGCTGATAGATCGTTTTGTCAGAGAAAAGAACTACCGCATTTTTACCTCAGAGCAGAAACGTGAGATCATAGGGATATTGAATGAAAGCGTAATGATAAATAATACCGAGCAGTATGTTACAAATGCCGTTAAAATTTATTGCAGAAGTGTATTTGACGCAATAGAGGAAAACGATGTTTCGCTGATAAGATATTATCGTGTTCGGGATTTTAAAACGGAGATAAAATGAGTTACAGATATATGAGATTACTTGTACTTTTTGATTTGCCGGTTACGACCGCAGAGGAACGCCGGGAATACACAAAATTCAGAAAATATCTGATCAAAAGCGGTTTTATGATGTTTCAGGAATCGGTTTACTGCCGTATGGCGTTGAATCGCACAGCGGCAAGACTGATATCCGACGGGATCAAACGCAACAGTCCTCCTGCGGGTATTGTGTCTTTGCTGTGTATAACTGAAAAACAATTTGCGGATATGGAATATATTACAGGCGAATTTGTATCCGATGTTATAGACAGCGACGAAAGGCTGGTGATTTTATGACGTTTGCCTATTCGCAAATTGAATTATATATTGACTCGGAGGATAAAGTCCTGACGTTGATAATTGAACATCCGGATTTCTTTTACACGGTGCTGAATGATATAAACAATCAGATAGAAGGAGGAACAGGATTTTCGGTTATATCGTGCAACGAAAAACTAATATCATTTGCTAAACAAGCAACGATGATAACGGAATTTGTACCGTTTGAAATGAACCGTAAGGAGCTTATTTCTAAATTATATGCGCATTTGAAAAAATGCTCTGTAAACGAAGATATGTTTATCAGGACAAATGAAATGCTGTCTGCGACAGAAAGGTACATTTCTGAGTTGGCGCAGTATGCGGAAGGTGAATTTGTTACGGATGAGATATGCGATGTTACCCCTTTATTAAAAATGTTCGGACTTAAATTCGTGGACAGCTATGATACTTTGGAGGAAAAGCTTTTGGAGTTTTTTCTTGCGATGACCGAGTATGCCGGAAAAACGGTGTTTATATGCGTGAATCTCCGTAGCTGCCTTTCTTTGCAAAAAGCCGAAAAGCTGTTTGAATCTGTTATTGAGCACGGAATATCACTCTTGTGCATCGAATCGTCTGACAGGGGAAAAACAGGATATGAAAAAAGAGTAGTTATTGATGATGATTTATGCGTGATATAATTGACTCACAATTAAAAATGTGATATTATAATGATAGTTTCTACCCTGTAGATGCACGGCGAGTAGTGTCGCTTTTCCAAATTTGAGGTTTGAGAGTAGTGTAAATTTATAGGGTAGTAAAACTAAGCGTAAGCCGTCCGCTATTACTATCAGTTTGAGAGTAGTGTAAATTTATAGGGTAGTAAAACAAGATGAAGCAGGGCGCAACGTTCTCTGACGTTTGAGAGTAGTGTAAATTTATAGGGTAGTAAAACCCTGCGCTGTAAGTGTAACTCATCGGGTAGGTTTGAGAGTAGTGTAAATTTATAGGGTAGTAAAACGCGTTCTGGTCCATATAAGTGTCGAGTGTGGTTTGAGAGTAGTGTAAATTTATAGGGTAGTAAAACAGTAAAAGTGATCCAGCAACAGATGCACCAGTTTGAGAGTAGTGTAAATTTATAGGGTAGTAAAACAAATAGTAAAGAGATTAGATATAATTATCAGTTTGAGAGTAGTGTAAATTTATAGGGTAGTAAAACTTTATCAAAAATGCGATAAACGCAACATATGTTTGAGAGTAGTGTAAATTTATAGGGTAGTAAAACGCGGCTCGCGCACTGCGCATAAAGCCGCAAGTTTGAGAGTAGTGTAAATTTATAGGGTAGTAAAACACGCGTTAAATCAACTTGCTGATTATAAGCGTTTGAGAGTAGTGTAAATTTATAGGGTAGTAAAACGTCGGCGCAAGTGAAAGGCTTATCGCCTACGTTTGAGAGTAGTGTAAATTTATAGGGTAGTAAAACGTGTTTTCATCAGGATAAGCGATAAAGACTGTTTGAGAGTAGTGTAAATTTATAGGGTAGTAAAACGTGAATTTACTGTTGTTGACAAAGCGTATAGTTTGAGAGTAGTGTAAATTTATAGGGTAGTAAAACGTCGTTTCATTTTCGTATGTGTGATCTCGGGTTTGAGAGTAGTGTAAATTTATAGGGTAGTAAAACATTTCGGTATCAAGTTAGATGAGCTTGTTGGTTTGAGAGTAGTGTAAATTTATAGGGTAGTAAAACTATAGGACGCTTTTGCTTGATGAAATTTTTGTTTGAGAGTAGTGTAAATTTATAGGGTAGTAAAACAATACCACTTTCATACTGTTCCTATCATCGGTTTGAGAGTAGTGTAAATTTATAGGGTAGTAAAACCTTTAATTCGTCCAAAAATTGAGTTATACCGTTTGAGAGTAGTGTAAATTTATAGGGTAGTAAAACTTGATAATATCTCCGACAGCGGTTATAGCGGTTTGAGAGTAGTGTAAATTTATAGGGTAGTAAAACTTTTTTTACTGTTCGGGCTTGAAGAATATCGTTTGAGAGTAGTGTAAATTTATAGGGTAGTAAAACTATACACCGTCTGAAGATGTAGCTTTTGCTGTTTGAGAGTAGTGTAAATTTATAGGGTAGTAAAACAAGATGGCAGCAGTGGTTGGTATTCTGAACGTTTGAGAGTAGTGTAAATTTATAGGGTAGTAAAACCTTTTCGGCACCCAAGTGTAAACCGTTTTAGTTTGAGAGTAGTGTAAATTTATAGGGTAGTAAAACAAAGTCATGACCGCCTATCAGACCGAGTATGTTTGAGAGTAGTGTAAATTTATAGGGTAGTAAAACTGTAAACCATAGAAGAAGTCTTACCGGCGCGTTTGAGAGTAGTGTAAATTTATAGGGTAGTAAAACCAGCATTATCATTAACAAAGCCGTAATAGTGTTTGAGAGTAGTGTAAATTTATAGGGTAGTAAAACTCACGTTGAAGCTCTGAGCAATGATATTTGTTTGAGAGTAGTGTAAATTTATAGGGTAGTAAAACAAGAGGATATGGGTTGTCCTTACGGAAATAGTTTGAGAGTAGTGTAAATTTATAGGGTAGTAAAACGTAACGATTGCAACAATCAGAATACCGAGTGTTTGAGAGTAGTGTAAATTTATAGGGTAGTAAAACTTCAGGATTACAATTTAAATCGTGATGTTCGTTTGAGAGTAGTGTAAATTTATAGGGTAGTAAAACATATGAAGCTTACTATCGGCTACGAAATAAGTTTGAGAGTAGTGTAAATTTATAGGGTAGTAAAACTCGGTACGTTCCACCAACACAAATAGCAAAGTTTGAGAGTAGTGTAAATTTATAGGGTAGTAAACCCAGGCTAACTGGTCATGAAGCATTACGCTTGTTTGAGAGTATAGTGAGATGAATAATAAATACATATGACTAACGAAAATTTTCTTATTCTGTTTCGTCATCAAAAAAATGTCAGCATATCGTCCGCTTCTTCATCCGTACTCATAATATCCATTTCAATAGCTTCTATAGCTTTTTTGACTTTGGGATTGCTGTAAAGATTGCTCCATCTGAGAGGATATTTCATTTTCTTGTTGTACGCAATAAGCATTGCCTCGGCATATCCTATTGCACCTGCACGACGTTCCTTTGCCGTGCGGATAATATCCTTTGCGGAATAAGCTCCGACCTTTTCCTTGAATATATCATCGCGCATTTTCTCGTCAAATGCCACAATAAGTCGTGCAATACCTTTCAGCATATTTGAAGAAAGCGAATTTGCCGCACCCTCCCAAGTGCCTATACATAATCGCAAAGCACGGTCAAGAACGTGAAATCCCCAAGTATCGAAAATATATTCCAAAGATGATACTGCACATATAACCCCTTGTCCCTTTGTGCGTCCTATTGTTAAGCCGTATGACTCCACCAATGATTTTATCATAATCTGTTTATCATTGCCTGCTTCAATATTTGCTTTGTATATTTCATATGGCGCCAGCGCTTTTACATATTTCTGTTGATTGGCGAAAACGTCCGCTTCAACGCTATAATCCATATCATCATAAACCATACACCACACGGGTGTATCTCTGGACTCCGATACCATGGCAACTATTTCAATGGTGTGCTGTCCGTTAAATACATAATTTATGCCGTTTCTCCTGCTGACTTTCACGGGATTTATCTGATACAGGTCAAAATTTTTTGCCGCTCTCACAATGTGATTTTGCGATAAATTACGCTGATATTCCTGATTTGCAACTAGGTTCTTTATTGGTATCTGCTCAAAATGTACATTGGGAACAAATTTGCTGTAATCCGCTTCTTCCATTATATTTTTTCCTCCTTCAACATATCATACATATCCGATATAGCATCGCCGAGTTTATCAAGTTCGTTTCGGAGCTTGTTTTTTGCCCCTTTGCTGAATTTGCTCATATCGCCGGCGTTGCTGATACGGTTCATAGAACTTATCCACGACGGAATAGTAAGCGTAAGGCTCGCTGCCTCCGAGTCAGGGTCATATTGCGGCATATCTTTTATAGATGGTGACTTCGCCGAAACGGTGTCATCTGACTTTTCGGTATTTGCTTTTGATAAGAGCTTTCGTGGATCTGAAAGGCTCTTGCGATCAGTTTGTTTCCGCAAAAATTGTTCAGCCATATTGAGTATTTCCCTTTCGGATAATTTTGAAATTGCTACTACATTTTCCTGAGATATTTTTAGGTTACCACGCATAATAGCAGTAGCAAGCTCTTCGGAAATATCGTAAATTGTGTCCAGTGCTTCGGCGAATATGCTGTATTTCCATATCGTCATATGAACCACATTATATTCCTTCGCTAAACGCTCTCTCGTTTTCATTGCGCAATATTCGTAGCGCGGCTCGTTCATTTTATGGCTTTCCTTTGAGCTGCTTGCGGCACGTCGTGCCGACATTGTATGTGCACCGAGTATTTTTTCGTAAAGGTAGCGTTTCCCGATAAGATATTTCCGCATTTCCAATGCTAAATCCTCACGTTCCAATTGTTTTTTGCAAAGCCAAAGCAACGCTTCCTCGCTGTTGCAGACATATAAGCGTGAGCCTACATGGGGAATATTGTGTTTTTTGCAGATTTCAAGTTTTTCATAATCAAATAAAACAATATTTACCCATGTTTTTATTTCTACTGTTGTATTTTTGCTGTTCTTGAGTTCAGACTCAAGTTTTTCATACTCCTGTACTGTCATCGGCTGGTATAATCGTCTGTATTCCGAATTACAGCGTAATTTAGGATTTTTGCGATCTTCCATAATTACAATTCAACCTCATCCGGTTTTATCGGAACTGACTCGGATAAATTAAAACAAGCAATTCCTTCAGTGTTTATATAATCGCCTGTCAGACGATAGCTTTTTTCTCCGTCCCAATAGGAGAAAGCCTTTTTCATCGCCATAACAAGCGATTTGCTGTAAAGCTCATAGCAATGCTTTGGGTGCAAACGAATACGATGTGAGCCTTGCATATCATTAGCGCAACCCATTATTCCGAGCGTCAGTTTTTCAGGATTTATGAGAAGCAGAATGCTTTCGGGAGAACCAAGCGAAAGTATCGTCTTTTTATGTATTCGTATACGATTATTAGCAAAATCAATTACAGCAATAGGCTTATCACAAGTTGTGTCCTGCATTTAAAGTCCCTCCTGTAATGGTTATATTTCAATAGGCTTATCAAGTGTTTCGTTGCGTTTTTCGTTTTCTATGCCGAACACGGTATATCCGTCAAATACATTTATCTGAAGAAGTTTTTTGTGTTCCTCAACGGGTAATCCGAATTGATTTTGCCAGTCCTTCGGGAATATCGGCGAACGGGAAGTCTTAGGCCTTTCGCCGTCCTTAACAATACGCTGATATACCTCGGTTGCATTGAGGTCAAATAATATCAGATAGTCATCACCCGTTTTTATGATTTTCCCAAGAATTTTATATCGGTGCTGCGGATTCCATTCCATAAGGCTGACTATCTTCGCAAAGAAAATCCTGCAAGTAATGGGACGTGGCTTGCGCTTGGAATTGCACCACAGAAATGAATCCTTTTCATCTTCCGTGCAAGCTTTTACGGCAATTTTCTTTTGTTCGGCATTTACAAGAAACTGAATATAACTCACATTGGGCAATTTCTTCATACATGCCGTATTCAGTGTTACTTTACAGTTGTTAAAGCTTATGGAAGGCTCTGAAATATGGGCGAAAAATTCGCTTCGTACAACCTGATACCCGTCATAGCTGAACGAGTCATCCTTAATTATATCAGCCTCATTGTTATAGCACGGAAGCTGAGGAGCGTTTGTCATTGTAGTAAGCTGAATATTATCCATCGTTGTTTTCCTCCATCTTTATATTATCGATAAGGGTCAGTATATTATCTTCCGCTTCTTCTCTGCTTGTGACATTCAGGTCAAGGTAATCGGAAAATGATGTTATTTCCTGCTGCATATTCCAATCTTGTTCCTTTTTCATCCTTTGCAGTTCTTCTGCCTGTGAATGATGATAATAATTACTGCCGAAATTATCTGCCCACGCTGACGGATATGCAATAACCGATTTACCAGTTTCGGCAAGAGAGGTTACTTTATCATCATCGGTACAGAGTCCGTTATCCTTCGGCAAATATAATTCTGTTTCTTCAAGGTTGAATATAATCAAATTTTCATCGGCATTTTGTTTTCGTATTCCGCGGACACGATATTTACAACTTTCATTCCAACCGAGCAGGTTGTAAATCGTTTTTAAAAACGCCGTACCGCTTACGGGTCGTGAGATGAATTTTCTTTTTTCGTTGAGAAACAACCATTTCATAGCGTTCTTATTTTTGCTGTCAGCTGCACGGACTATCAACAGCTTTTTTAACGGGTGAATGAGAAGTTCTATAAATTGTGTGTCGGGGAGTTTTTTTACGCAGTTATAGCTGAACTTCATTGATTTCAAGGAGAATGTAACAGATAGCTTATCGGAATTGTTAAAAAACTGCTCTCTCGCAATTTCAAAACCTCTGTAATCAAAATCTCCGCCATTCGCTTCAACCTGAAAGGTACCGTTTTTTCTTTGTTCATCTTCGTTGCAAACAGTTTTAGCAATGTAAAGATAATCGTCAACTTTAAAACCCGCCCATCGAGGATTTATTGAGATAAAGCCCTTCAATGTGCCTTCGGGTATAACTTTCAACTCAGGAAGAATACCCTTGTTTCCGTATTTTGCATTGTTTATAAGATGCTGAACAGCAATAAAATCATCTTTGGAAATAATCGGCTCATGTTCGCCTTTCCATCGGTGCTGAGCTCGTTCCCCACGGTTTTTCCTTGATTTATGATCCAAATAGCTTGGCGTATAGGTTTTTCTGGTGAGTATTTCGCCGCAATAGCGTTCGTTTCTCAATATCTCCAGAACACTCCCGGCGTTCCATATCGTATTTCCTTTCTTTGTCCGCCTTCCGAGTTCAGTCAGAGAATTTGCTATATCCTTACAAGAATAGCCATACAGATACATAAAAAATATGAGCCTTACTGTTTTGGCTTCGCTTTCATTGATAGTCAGTTTTCCGTCCTCATTGTGGTCGTAACCGAGCAGAACGGGTGTTAGCACAATACCTCTACCGAAACGCATTTCAACAGAGGCGTTCATAATGGAGCTTTTTATATGTGACTCCTCCTGAGCTATTGTTGCGGTGAAGCTAAGGCTCATTTCTGTGTTGTCGTTCAGGGTATAAATACCTTCTGTTTCAAATCGTACGCCTACGGGATTTTTTAAACAGGAAAGCTGTCTTACGATGCTTATGCAATCTACGATATTTCTAGCAAAACGGGAAACGCTTTTTGTAATTATCATATCAATTTTCCCTGCCTTGCAATCTTCTATCATACGATTAAAGGAATCACGGTGCTGTAAAGAAGTGCCGGATATACCTTCATCTGCATATATACCTACAAATGTCCAATATGGATTTTTACTGACTTTTTCTTCATAGTAGTTCTTCTGCAGTTCATACGAGCTGGTTTGTTGCAGATTATCGGTAGATACTCTTACATATACAGCTACACGCCTTTCAATGTCGTCACAATAATCAGTCGCTTTCTTTCCCGGAATTACTTCAAGCAATTCAGAATTTGAGCCTTTGTAGCGTTCCCTGATTTTTTCGCGTTGCAATTCTTTATTTGAAACGGTTGCTTCACTTTCAAGCATAGCTATCACCTCAGCGTTGTATTGTATATCCAGTATAGCCCATTTCCCTTTAAAAGAAAATAAACCATAAGTATAATCCTATCCTTATGGTTATAAAATGAGAAAAATAATTCAGACACATCCAATTCAGGCTACAGATTGGAGGTGAGAACTATGAGATTTAACTATGAAAGAATGGGAAGAATAATCAAGGCTGTTCGTGTTGAACGTGAAATATCTCAGGCTGATTTGGCTGAACTTGTTGATTTGTCAGTGCCATATATCAGTAACATTGAAACCGGCAAGAGCAAAGCAAGTCTTGAAACAATTGTAAATATTGCAAATGCTTTGAATGTCACAGTTGACAGACTTCTATTCGGCAATGTGCAGAACAGCGGTGATTGTTCTTCGGAATTGCGGGAGCTGTTTTCCGATTGCAGTACATATGAAAAGTCTGTGATATTCGATACAGCAAACTCGATAAAAAAGAGCTTGCGTATGAACAAGGAACTGCTGTTCAAGAGAAAATCCCGATAACAAATTGTTTCTCTCCGCATTCAGACAGTGTGGGGAGATTTTGCATAAATCACATAACCAAGCCGTTTGCGACACCTCAAAGCTTTAGCTTATAAATGAAACCGCAAAAACTATTGACACAGACAGAAAAAGCATAATAACAGATATACAACGAAATCAAGAGATCGTTATGGTAACAGAAATTTGTCCGATTGAAAAAAGCTTGACATAATGTGTTTCCGGGTGGAAGGAACGGAGAGTATACTCCAAGCTTATAAATCATCAGAAAATATAACTAAACAGAAAAAACCGCCATAGGTTAATGCCTGACAGACTCCTACAGCGGTCTATGTATCATTTTAAACTGCTTTGATATTTCAACTTTGTGGCAAGTCCGCCGCGTATATGCCGTTCATCCTTATTTTTTTGCAATACTGCCTTTACACTCTTTGCAAGGTGAGGGTCTACTTTAGCAAGCCTGACCGTAACATCCTGGTGCACGGTGCTTTTACTTATTCCGTAAACTTTTGCGGTGCTCCTTACCGTCGCATTATTATCTATTATATATTCTCCGAGTATAACACATCTTTCACGTTTCGTATCCGGTACCGTTATTGTTCCGGCTTTCACAAAATCGCCCCTTTCATAAGACGGCACGGTTTATCACAACCGTGCATATCGTTTGCTCAAATATATGCTGTAAAAGGGGAGAATATGATAACACCGTACCTGCCTAGGTACGGTGTCAATTTATCAGTTGTGCATTTCGTTTGTATCTCTGCCGGTGTCTATAACTTCGTTTTGTCTGAAGAAAAGTGATATACACCATATTGCTGAAAGCGCTACTACTATATAAAGTATTCTGCTTATAATACTTGCGCTTCCGCCGAATGCCCAGGCTATTACATCAAACCCGAACAGACCGACAAGTCCCCAGTTGAGTCCGCCTACAAGCAGTATGAAAAGAGCTATCTTGTCAAGCATAATTACCGTTACCGTCCTTCCGTTAAACGTGAATGCCGTGATTTTGCATCACATATGCACTCTTTTAGTATTGTTACCGCAAAAAAGAGTATTATACTTGTACTAAATGCACAAAAAAAGCGTAAAATCGGAAAAAATAATCAAAAATATCACAAAACGATAAAAATATGAAAAAAAGTGTTGACAAACGGGTGAATTTCGTGTAAAATATATTACTGTCAGGTGGCGAGAACAAAACACAAAACGAAAGACAAGCGGTAACGTGAGTGCTTAAGATGAGTGTTTTAGATCAAAACCTTTTATGTGGAAGCTTAGCTCAGCTGGGAGAGCATCTGCCTTACAAGCAGAGGGTCATAGGTTCGAGCCCTATAGTTTCCACCAATGGCCTGGTAGTTCAGTTGGTTAGAACGCCGCCCTGTCACGGCGGAGGTCGTGGGTTCGAGTCCCATCCAGGTCGCCATTTTTAATGGATTTCTGCCTCTGTAGCTCAGTCGGTAGAGCAGAGGACTGAAAATCCTCGTGTCGTTGGTTCGATTCCGACCGGAGGCACCAATTAAATATGCGGATTTAGCTCATCTGGTAGAGCGCCACCTTGCCAAGGTGGAGGTAGCGAGTTCGAGCCTCGTAATCCGCTCCATAATCGGCGCTATAGCCAAGTGGTAAGGCGTGGGTCTGCAACACCCTGATCCCCAGTTCAAGTCTGGGTGGCGCCTCCAAAAGAAGTCACGCAACAGCGTGGCTTTTTTTCTTTGCTCGGCAAAATTGGACGGCAGTTTAATTTGAATTTTTACTCGCTGATAGAAGGATTGTGAATTTTTTCTAAAATATGGCATTTTGAATAGAATGTGAAAATATTTTTGTTGACATTATCCGAAAAAAGATATATAATATATTTATGACTGTTACGGAAGCACAATAAGTGCGCTACGAATTCAGCGTCTATTCTATGAATGGAGTTTTGTATGTCCGCACATTATGAAATTGAACGAAAATTCCTTGTGGAGATTCCCGACATCGGCAGGCTTGATCTGAAACGTCAGCTCCACATAAGGCAGACTTATCTGAAAAAAGGCGAAAACGGTTCTCAGCGGCGGGTGCGCTCGATCAACGAGGACGGTATCACAAGCTATACCTACACCGAGAAGGTGTTCGTAACGCACATCACGCGCGAAGAAAACGAGTACGAGATCAACGAGGCTCGCTACCACGAACTTCTTGGCGAGCGTGACACCGAACTTACGCCGGTTGTGAAAACACGTTACTGTTTCAATTACGCAGAGCAGCTTTTCGAGCTTGACGTTTATCCTTACTCCGACAGGCTCGCGATCATGGAACTTGAACTTGCTGATCCGGAGCAGATAATTGATTTTCCTCCGTTTGTAAATGTTCTGAAGGACGTTTCCGATGACAGTCGATATTCAAATGCAAACCTCGCTTCGGCGGGAGCTTTTCCCGACGAGAGAAATGGAGAAGTTGGTCAATGACGGAAAAATTCGTTGATGCAGGTGATGTGTCTGAGCTTTTTGGCAGCCTTGACGGCAATCTGAGCCATATTCAGCAGAAATATTCTGTTTCGGTCGTGAGCCGTAACGGCAAGCTGAAAATTATCGGCGAAGAAACCAACGTTGAGGAAGCTTACAAGGCGATAGAGGCTCTTATGAATATGAATGACAAGGGCAGGGCTCTTGACAGTCAGACTGTGAGATATGTTACCTCCATGGCTTCGGAGGGTGCTCTTGAACAGCTTGAGGAGCTTAAAGGCGATGGTATCTGTGTCACATCTTCGGGCAAGATACTGCGCGCGCGTACCGTCGGGCAGAAGCGGTATGTTGAAGCTATCAAGGAAAATACGATCGTGCTCGGAATAGGGCCTGCCGGTACGGGCAAGACCTACCTTGCCGTTGCTATGGCGGTAAAGGCTTTTCGCGAGCATAAGATCAAAAAGATAATTCTGACGCGGCCTGCTGTTGAGGCAGGCGAGAAGCTCGGATTTCTGCCGGGCGATTTGCAGGATAAGGTTGATCCTTACCTCAGACCGCTTTATGATGCGCTGTTTGATATGTTCGGCGCAGAGAGCTTCAGAAACTACATGGAAAAAGGTATTATTGAGGTTGCTCCGCTTGCTTATATGCGCGGAAGAACGCTCGATGAGGCTTTCATAATTCTCGATGAGGCACAGAACACCACATCAGAACAGATAAAGATGTTCCTTACCCGTCTCGGAAGTGAGAGCCGAATGGTCATTACGGGCGATATTACACAGATCGACCTGCCTGATGCCAGAAAATCGGGTCTTGTCGAGGCTGTTAAGGTACTCAAAGGGATCGACGACATTGCGGTTCATAGATTTACCGAAAAAGACGTCGTGCGCCACAGGCTTGTTCAGGATATTATCAAGGCGTACGAAAAGTACAATGAAGGGAGAACGAGAAATCATGGCTAAATTAAAAGTGTATGTCAAGAATAATCAGACAGAGGTCAAGGTGCCCGTCGGAATCAGACTTCTTATCAGAAGATGCTGTCAGGCGGTTCTTACAACCGAAAATTTCGGAAAGGATGCAGAGGTAAGTGTTTCTTTCGTAAGCAACAATGAGATCCGCAACCTTAACAAAATATACAGGAACAAGGACAGCGTTACAGACGTGCTTTCGTTCCCGCTTACAGGAAGTGACGGAAGTGTTGAGATAAACCCTGAGACAGGCGCTGTTCAGCTCGGAGACGTTGTTATCTCACTTGAAACTGCCGTTAAGCAGGCTCAGAATTACGGACATTCGCTTGAGCGCGAGGTCGGATTCCTCACAGTTCACTCAATGCTCCACCTCCTCGGATATGACCACGAGACAAGTTTGCTCGATCAGCGTGTAATGCGCGAGAAGGAAGAGTCAGTCCTCGAAAAGCTCGGAATTTCACGCGACGCAACATTTATCGTTCAGGGAGATAATAACTGATGCCGAAAACTGCTTTTGTTACTATCGCAGGACGTACCAATGCAGGAAAGTCCTCGCTTTTGAATGCCATTGTCGGCGAGAAGATAGCTTCTGTCACAAGTAAGCCGCAGACCACGAGAACGCGTATCACAGGCATAAGAAACATTGACGATGTTCAGCTTGTTTTCTTTGATACACCCGGTCTGCACAAGCCTGTGAACAAGCTCAGCGAGCATATGCTCAATACGGTCAGGGAGTCTGTCAGTGATATCGATGCTGTTATATTTATGGTGGACTGCACAAAACGGATAAATGAACAGGAAATGGAACTGCTCAGGTCGATGAACGCTTCAAAAATGCCTGTTATCCTTGTGCTTAACAAAATCGACCTCTTAAAGAGCATGGACGAGCTGGCTCCGGTTATTCAGCAAATGACCTCTCAGATCGACTTCAAGGCTGTTATTCCCGTGAGCGTTACGCAGAACAACGGCGTTGACATCGTAATAAAAGAGATCATGGGTCTTGCACAGGAATCCGTACACTTTTTTCCAGACGATATGATAACGGATCAGCCCGAAAAGGTTCTGGCGGCGGAGATGATACGCGAAAAGCTGCTTATGCTGTTAAAGGACGAAGTTCCGCACGGAATAGCTGTCGGTGTGGAGCAGATGTCTGAGCGTGAGGATAAGGATATCCTCGATATCAATGCGGTTATTTACTGCGAGAGAGAGTCGCACAAGGGCATTATCATCGGCAAGGGCGGAGCTATGCTCAAAAAGGCGTCCAGCGCCGCGCGTTACCAGCTTGAAGACTTTTTCCAGATCCAGGTAAACCTGAAGTGCTGGGTCAAGGTGAAAGAGGATTGGCGCAATCGCGAGGGACTCATCAGAAGTTTCGGACTCTCGGAGAAATAATTACCTCTTATATTCAGCTTTCACTGTCGGATAATAGTATTGTGCTTTTACATAGAAACAGTATTTGCTGATCGCGGAGGGTGACGTGGTTTCTCCCAAGCCTGAGATCGGTAATATTGTTGCTATGCAGTAAATCTGATGAGGGAAACAAAATGCAGGAGGAAACTTTATGGCTGAGATTTGCCGAGACGGGAAAGATCTCGGATTATCTGAGCTATTGCAATTATAAGGAAAGCAGACATGACTGAATTTGAGGGAGTTGTCCTGAGGGAGCGCGCTGTCGGTGAGCAGGATAAATTTATTGACATACTCACAAAGGAGCGCGGCGTTATTGAACTCTCGGCAAAGGGTTCGAGGAAGATAAATGCCAAGACAGGCAGCTCCGCACAGTTGTTTGCTTATTCAAGGTTCTGTGCCGCCCAAAGGGGCGAGAGACTCTATCTCAACAGCGCAGAGCCTATACATATATTCTACGGGCTGAGAAGTTCTCTGAGCAAGGTCTCGCTTGCCTCATATTTCGCTGATATACTGCGTTTCTGTATTGGCGAGGAAACGGACAGCGGCGAGGTCATGCGGCTTTTTTTGAACGTTCTGCACTACCTTGAAAAGGATCTCAGGAGTGAAGCAATGCTCAAAGCCGTTTTTGAACTGAGGCTTATGTCGGAAATAGGTTTTATGCCGGATATTACGGCTTGCCGCGGGTGCGGGGACTTTGAGCCTGCAAGACTCTTTTTCTCGGTAGATGACGGCAGCTTTATGTGCAGCAGTTGTGCGGGCGGTTCGGGCGAGTTTCCGGCGGAACTGCCGCTTTTGCGTACCGTAAGGCACATTGTTCTCTCGCCGCAGGAGAGACTTTTTAATTTTAAAGTCTCGGACAGGGTTCAGGAGAGTCTGTCGGAATTTGCAGAGCTTTATCTCACGACCCACCTTGAGCGCAGTTTCAGGACGCTCGACTTCTATAAGAGTATAATTCGCAGCTAACATCGGATTATACCATTCTATCGGATTACTACAATAAAGCCGCTGTCGGAATTTTTCGCTGCGGCACATTCTATTTAATTTGGTGAAAATTGTAATGAATAAATATCTGAAAACACTTGAGCTTGACAAAATACTGCAAATGCTCGCAAGCCATGCCTCAAATGCTGAAACCAGACGAATGGCGCTCGAACTGCGTCCCGACAATGATCTTGAACGGGTAAGATATGAATGTCTGAAAACTTCGCAGGCTCTGGAGCTTTCTGTCCAGTACGGAACTCCGCCCTTTTCCGATTTCAAGGACGTTACTTCTTCGGCTGCTCGCGCAGCTTCTGGAGCAGTCATTTCTCTGCGTGACCTTATGGATATCGCGGCTATGCTGAGACAGATAAAGGGACTTGCCGACTGGTATGCCCATTGCGAGAATGCCGAGACAGAGCTTAGCTATCTCTTTTCGCGTTTGCAGCCGAACGAGTGGCTGCTCGAAAAGCTTGAACGCTCGATAATCTCCGATACCGAAATTGCTGACGCAGCAAGTCCCGAACTTGCCGCAATACGCCGCAAGATCAACAAGGCGGGAATGCAGCTTAGAGAGACTCTCGATAAAATGGTCAAGAACAAAACAACACAGCAATATTTGCAGGAGAGTAATGTCACTATCCGTGACGGACGTTTCGTTCTTCCCGTAAAGTCGGAGTACAGGGGACAGGTGAGCGGACTTATCCATGACACGTCCGCCACGGGACAGACCATCTTCATTGAGCCTATGGCAATTGTCGAGGCTAACAACGATATACGGATCCTTGAAGGCAAGGAGCAGGAGGAAATAGAGCGGATAATCCGTGAACTCTGCCGTGATTGCGGAGACTACGCGGAGATATTGAGCGAGAATTACAAGGTATGTACCGAGCTTAACCTTTACTTTGCAAAATCCAACCTTGCCGCAAAGCTGAAATGCTCTCTGCCTGAAATAACCGACGACGGCAGGATATTTCTCAAAAAAGCAAGACACCCCCTTCTGAATCAGCAGAAAGCAGTCCCGATTGACCTTTCTCTCGGTGAGGACTATCAGACGCTCATTATTACCGGCCCGAATACAGGCGGTAAGACTGTCGCTCTAAAGACAGCAGGACTTCTCAGCGCTATGACTATGTGCGGCTTGCTTATTCCCGTTTCCGACGGAAGCAGGATATCCGTTTTTGACCATATTCTTGCGGATATTGGCGACAGTCAGAGTATTGAGCAGAATTTGTCAACTTTCTCCTCGCACACCAATAAGGTCATCGAAATTCTTGGCGCGGCTGATGAGAAATCCCTCGTGCTCCTTGACGAGCTTGGCTCGGGAACAGACCCTGTTGAGGGCGCAGCTTTGGCAGTTTCGATTATCCGCCGACTGATGTCGAGCGGCGCAAAGATAATGGTCACGACACATTATCAGGAGTTGAAAGTCTTTGCGATCGACAGCGAAAATGTTGAGAATGCTTCGTGCGAGTTCGATATAGAGACACTTCGTCCGACATACAGGATCATCGTAGGCTCGCCCGGTAAGTCGAACGCGTTTGCGATTTCTGAGAGTCTCGGTATGCCGCGTGATATTATTGAGGACGCTAAGGCTTCCGTAAGCGAAGCAAACAGCCGTCTTGAGGACGTTATCGGAAAGCTTGAGGCTTCACGTCTTGAACTTGAACATCAGAAAGATGAGATAGAACGTCTGCGCACACAGACTGCTGAACATGAGGTGGCTGTCCGCAAAGAGCGTGAGGAGCTTGAGGCTGCAAAAGCAGAAGAAATGGAAAAGGCTCGACTGCGCGCCATGACTATCATTGAACAGACTAAGGCGGAGTCAAACGAACTTATCACCGAGCTTGAAAAGCTCAGAAAAGAAAAGGATAAAAAGGATTTCAGCGCGAATGTTTCGGGCATGAAATCGCGAACCAGACAGAGTTTCAACAAGATGTATGATAACGCTAATCCTGTTGACGGCAAGGACGCGAATGAGGGTTACGTTCTGCCTCGCAAGCTGAAAAGGGGAGACACGGTTTACGTTGTTGACTTGCAGCGCAAGGGAATAGTTTCGGGCGAACCCGACGGAAGCGGCTCGGTTTTCGTACAAATGGGCGTCATGAAAACCAAAATTGACATATCGCGCCTCAAACTTGAGGAAACTCCCAAGGCTGTCAGCAATAAGCCTGCACAGCGCGGAAGAAAAATGAACAAGGTCGGCGTTAAGGTCGAGCGCCGAGGAACAATGGAACTTGATATTCGCGGATTCACCTGCGACGACGGAGTTTACCAGTTGGATTCCTTTATAGACAGGGCTGTTATGTCCAACATATCCACGATCACGATTATTCACGGAAAGGGCACTGGACTTTTGCGTGAAGCTGTCCATAGACGGCTGAAAAATCACCCCTCGGTCAAGTCCTTCCGTCTTGGCGCATTTGGTGAAGGCGAGGACGGAGTTACTGTCGTGGAGCTTAAATAACTCAAATTTACAGCGCGGATCTGCAAAAATCTTTTTGCAGATCCGTTATTTTTGTTTCTGTACTCCGTTTCTTGACTTTGCATTTAAGGCATGATAGAATTAGGGAGTGTTGACACTAAGATAATATGCAGATTTTCGAGCATAAATTTTACGTAGACAAGGCAAAAAGTCGCAGGCAGGCTGTC
>JABLTL010094675.1_pt1 | contig 22481 bp, 15 predicted proteins | sample 7160151 | NCBI WGS metagenome assembly JABLTL01 (sample SAMN14651223, study PRJNA627086) | human gut metagenome | isolation source: feces | host: Homo sapiens
CGGTAGGCGAGGATGGCCTGGGCTTTCTTCTCGCCGATGCCGGGCAGGGTTTCCAGCTCCGCTTGGGTCGCCCGGTTCAGGGAGATGGGCTGGGTGGGTTTGCTGTCTGTGCGCTGCTTTGCCTGGGCGCGCTGCGCCTGACTGCTCACCCGGCCGGTGAGCAGAGCACGCCGGGAGGCGAAGGCGGTGGTCTGAATGCGGCAGCCCGCCGCCGGGCTGGTGTGGGACGCCAGCTGACAGCCTTGCACTCCCATCAGCACGCACAGCAGCAGGACGCCCAAGCGCAGCAAGGTTTTTCGCTCCAATTTTATGAATTTCATCATTTTCCGTTGCTTCCATGGGTGGGTTCTGGTATAATATTTGGATGATTTGCGGCGGCGCCCCCGTTTGACGGCGGGGGGAAGGCGGCAAACCTATCATTGTATTTCCATTCATTATACCATAGATAACAGGGGTTTCCTATGAAAAATAAGCGTATTCTATCCTTTTTCCTCACCATCGTCCTGCTGTTCTCTCTGCTGATGCCGCAAGCCTACGCGGCGTCGGATATCCTGAGCGGCATGAAGGTCAAAGCCAAGGCGGCGCTGCTGATGAACCTGGACACCGACACGGTGCTCTACCAGCAGGACGCGGACAAGAAAATCTATCCCGCCAGCATCACCAAGGTCATGACCGCCCTGCTGGTGCTGGACGCCGTGGACAGCGGCAAGCTGTCCCTGGACCAGAAGCTCACCGCCGGTCCCTCCCTGTGGCAGGGCATCGAGGCGGATACCTCCACCGCAGACATCAAGACCGGCGAAAAGCTCACCGTCCAGGAGCTGCTCAACTGCCTCCTCATCGCCTCCGCCGGTGAAGCGGCCAACGTGTTGGCCGTAGGGGTCTCCGGCTCCATCGAGGCCTTCGTCAAGGACATGAACAAGAAGGCTGCGGACATCGGCTGCGTGGGCACCCACTTCTGTAACCCCAGCGGCATGCCAGACCCGGATCACTACACCACCTGCAACGACATCTATAAGATGGCCAAGGCGGCTATGGAGTACGAGGAGTTCCGCAAGATCGTGGCCAAGCCCGACTGCAAAATCCGCAAGACCAACATGAGCGAGGAGCGGTACTACTTCAGCACCAACGGTCTGCTGTCCAATATGCGCTATGCCGGTTACGTCTACAGCAGCTGCATCGGCATCAAGACCGGCTACACCGACGACGCAGGCTATTGCCTCCTCTCCGCTGCCAAGCAGAACGGGGCGACCCTGGTGGCCGTGGTCATGGGCTGCGACAACCCGGTGGACAAATCGGGCAACATCAAGCGCCTCCAGTTCTCCGAGAGCAGCCGCCTGCTCCAGTGGGGCTTTGACAACTTTGAGGAGAAGAACATCTTGGACAGCACCTTCCCGGCCGGGGAAGTGAAGGTCACCCTGTCCAAGGAGGCGGATTACGTCACCGCCGTGCCGGAGAAGACCATCACGGCGGAGCTGCCCAAAGACATCAAGATCGAGGATTTTGACATCTCCACCGACCTATACGAGGAAGTGGCCGCTCCCGTGAAGAAGGGGGACGAGCTGGGCAAGATGACGGTGAGCCTGGGGGATACCGACTACGGTACGGTCAAGCTGGTGGCCGCCAATGACGTGTCCCAGTCCACCTGGCTGGCCCGGAAAGCGGCCCTGTCCAACCTGTTCTCCAAGGTCTGGGTGCGCATCCTGCTCATCGTCCTGGTGGTCTGCGCCATCGCCGTGGTTATCCGCGTCCGTATGGGCGGCCGCCGCCGCAGAGCTTATGGCGGCACCAAACGCCGCAGCGGCCGAGGCGGCGGATACCGTGGCGGTCGTGGCCGGGGTCGGCTGCGGAGGAGACGGTAACGTCACAATGGAAAAACAAAACGCCTGTCACAGCGGTGACAGGCGTTTTTTATAATTTTGTCAGGCCGCATCTGACGAAATGGCCGCCTTCGAAGGGGAGAACAGGGGCGGCGGGATGCGATGCGGACAGAGAAAACACCGGCTGCCTCACAACCAGGCAGCCGGTGTTTCGCGCTCAAGATACGGCGTGAGCACGAAAAAGAAAAGGAGAAAAACAAAAAAGCAACAGAAAAACTGCTGCCAAAAGAGAAAAGTCATTGACTTTTCTGCGCAAAAGTAGTATAATAAATCGCTACTACGGATTTTGAAGGAAAACAGTTTACCACTTTTACCGCCTCTTACTTTACCATGTTCCCACGCAAAAGGCAAGAGCAGAGCACTAGATAAGTGCAAACTTGCCCGTGTGTATCACGGAGCGGCGGAGCGGTACCTTTGTTACATTTGACGAAAATGGAGGGTGAATCATCAATGGTCAAAGATGTGTATTTCGGCAACACCCTGCGAAAGAGCTTTGCCCGAAAGCAGGAAATCACTGAGATGCCCGGACTGCTGGACATTCAGAAAAAATCTTACCGATGGTTTTTGGAGACCGGCCTGCGTGAGGTCTTCAAGGACGTTGGCAGCATCTCCGACTATGCTGGCAACCTGGAGCTGTCCTTTATCGACTTCTCCATGAAGGAGAAGCCCAAGTATAATGTAGAGACCTGCAAGGCCAGAGACGCCACCTATGCCGCCCCCATCAAGGTGAAGGTGCGCCTGCGCAACAAGGAAACGGACGAGATCAAGGAACAGGAGATCTTCATGGGCGACTTCCCCCTGATGACCGAGGGCGCTACCTTCGTCATCAACGGCGCGGAACGTGTCATCGTCTCCCAGATCGTCCGCAGCCCTGGCATGTACTACAATATGGAAGCGGACAAGGCTGGCAACATCTCCTACTCCGCCACCGTCATCCCTTATCGCGGCGCTTGGCTGGAATACGAGACGGATAGCTCTGACGTGTTCTGGGTGCGTATCGACAAGAACCGCAAGATCCCCATCACCTGCCTCATGCGCGCCATCGGCCTGAAGACTGACGTCGAGATCAAGGAAGTGTTCGGCGAGAGCGCCCTGATTCAGAACACCCTGGAGAAGGAAGCGGAGCTGTTCAGCAAGGACCTGGGCAACCACACCCCCTACGAGTTCGCCATGCTGGAGATCTACCGCAAGCTCCGTCCCGGTGAACCCCCCACGGTGGATTCCTGCGAGTCTCTCATGCAGTCCCTGCTCTTTGACGCCCGCCGCTACGACCTGTCCGCCGTTGGCCGTTACAAGTTCAACAAGAAGCTGGACATCGCCAACCGCCTGACCAATCAGATCCTGGCCGCCCCCCTGGTAGACCCTTGGACAGGTGAGATTTTGGCCGATGCCGGCGAGACCATCACCCGGGAACGGGCCAGAGAGCTGGCTGACCGTGGCGTCAACGAAGCCCTCTTGGATGTGGAAGGCACCCTGGTCAAAGTATTCGCCAATAACATGGTGGATATGAGCAAGTATGTGAATTTTGATCCGGAAGAATGCGGCGTCACCGAGCGCGTCCGCATCTCCGTGCTGAAAGAGCTGCTGGAAGAGTATGCAGACGATGAAGAGGGCATGAAGGCTGCCATCCGCACCCGACTGGACGACCTGATGCCCAAGCACATCATCGTGGACGATATGCTGGCCAGCGTCAACTACCTGACCGGTCTGGCCTGTGGCGTCGGCCACAAGGACGACATCGACCACCTGGGCAACCGTCGTCTGCGCTGCGTGGGCGAGCTGCTCCAGAACCAGTTCCGTATCGGCTTCTCCCGTATGGAGCGCGTCATCCGGGAACGCATGACCATCCAGGATCTGGACATCGTCACCCCCCAGTCCCTCATCAACATCCGCCCCGTCACCGCCGCCATCAAGGAATTCTTCGGTTCCTCCCCTCTGAGCCAGTTCATGGATCAGACCAACCCCCTGGCGGAACTGACCCACAAGCGCCGTATCTCCGCCCTGGGCCCCGGCGGTCTGTCCAGAGAACGTGCCTCCTTCGATGTGCGAGACGTCCACTACAGTCACTACGGCCGTCTGTGTCCCATTGAAACTCCGGAAGGCCCCAACATCGGCCTGATCTCCTACCTGGCATCCTACGCCCGGGTCAACCGGTACGGCTTCATCGAAGCACCCTACCGGAAGGTGGATAAGGAGACTGGTTTCGTCTCCGACACCGTGGAATACATGACCGCCGATGTGGAAGACGAATTTGTGGTCTGCCAGGCCACCGAGCCCCTGGACGAGAACGGCTGCCTGGCCAACAAACGTATCACTTGCCGTCATCAGAACGACATCATGGACGTGGACCGTTCCCTGGTGGACTACATGGACGTGTCCCCCCAGATGATGGTCTCTGTGGCAACTGCCATGATCCCCTTCCTGGAAAACGACGATGCAAACCGTGCTCTGATGGGCGCAAACATGCAGCGTCAGGCCGTGCCCCTGCTGGTCACCGAAGCGCCCATCGTGGCCACCGGACAGGAGTACAAGAACTGTCAGGACGCCGAAGTTTGCGTGCTGGCCGAGGAAGATGGCGTAGTCACCCGTGTCAGCGCCGACTCCATCAGCGTCCAGTATGACAGCGGCATCTCCAAGACCTATAAGCTCATCAAGTTCCTCCGCTCCAACCACGGCACCTGTATCAACCAGCGTCCCATTGTGGACGTGGGGCAGCGGTTCAAGAAGCGGGAGACTTTGGCAGATGGCCCCTCCACTGACAACGGCGAGATCGCCTTGGGTCGGAACATTTTGATGGGCTTCATGACCTGGGAAGGTTACAACTATGAGGACGCCGTCCTGCTCAGCGAACGTATCGTCAAAGAGGACGTGTTCACCTCCATCCACATCGAAGAGTACGACATGGAAGCCCGCGACACCAAGCTGGGCCCCGAAGAGATCACCCGTGACATCCCCAACGTGGGCGAAGACGCCCTCCGCGACCTGGACGAACGGGGCATCATCCGCGTGGGCGCAGAAGTCCACACCGGCGACATCCTGGTCGGTAAGGTCACCCCCAAGGGCGAGACTGACCTGACTGCCGAAGAACGGCTGCTCCGCGCCATCTTCGGGGAAAAGGCGAGAGAAGTCCGTGATACCTCTCTGAAAGTGCCTCACGGCGAGAGCGGTATCGTGGTCGATGTCAAGGTGTTCACCCGTGAAAACGGCGATGAGCTGGGCCCCGGTGTCAACGAGGTGGTCCGCGTCTATATCGCCCAGCGCCGCAAGATCCAGGTGGGCGACAAGATGGCCGGCCGCCACGGTAATAAGGGCGTTGTCTCCCGGGTCCTGCCCCAGGAGGATATGCCCTTCCTGCCCGACGGCACCCCCCTGGACATCGTCCTGAACCCTCTGGGCGTGCCTTCTCGTATGAACATCGGTCAGGTGCTGGAAGTCCATCTGGGCTACGCCGCCAAGACCCTGGGCTGGAAGGTGGCCACCCCCATCTTCAACGGCGCCAACGAAAAGGACATCCAGGAGCTGCTCAAGCAGGCCGGTCTGAACGAGAACGGCAAGAGCTGGCTGTACGACGGCCGTACCGGCAGACGGTTCGACAACCCCGTCACCGTGGGCTATGTCTACTTCCTGAAACTCCATCACCTGGTGGACGATAAGATCCACGCCCGTTCCACCGGCCCCTACAGCTTGGTCACCCAGCAGCCGCTGGGCGGCAAGGCACAGTTCGGCGGCCAGCGCTTCGGCGAAATGGAAGTCTGGGCACTGGAAGCCTATGGCGCTGCATACACCCTCCAGGAAATTTTGACCGTCAAGTCCGATGACGTGGTGGGCCGTGTCCGCACCTATGAATCCATCGTTAAGGGTCACAACGTGCCCAAGCCCGGTGTGCCCGAATCCTTCAAGGTCTTGATGAAGGAACTGCAGGCCCTGTGCCTGGACGTCCGCGTGCTGGATCGCAACGGCGATGAAGTGGAGCTGAAGGACGACGAGGACGAGGGCTTCACCCCGGATCGCCGCCAGATGTCCGATTTCGACTACGCCAGCGATGAGGGCGAATTTGCCGCCCACGGCTTCACCACCGGCAAGATGGAAGCGGACGGCAACGTGGTCTCCGATTTCGAGGAAGGCGAGCTGTTCATCGACGATTCCGCCGCTACGGAATCCGAACCCAATGAAGAAGAATAATCCGAGGAGGTAGAATTGAGAATGAGTTGTCCTGATTTTGACGCAATTAAAATCTCTATCGCCTCTCCAGACACCATTCGGGAATGGTCCTATGGCGAGGTTCTGAAGCCGGAAACCATCAACTACCGCACCCTCAAGCCGGAACGGGACGGCCTGTTCTGCGAGCGCATCTTTGGCCCGACCAAGGATTGGGAGTGCCACTGCGGCAAGTATAAGAAGATCCGCTACAAGGGCAAGGTCTGCGACCGCTGCGGCGTGGAAGTCACCCGTGCCAAGGTGCGCCGGGAACGGATGGGCCACATCGAATTGGCCGCCCCCGTCTCCCACATCTGGTACTTCAAGGGCATCCCCTCCCGGATGGGCACCATCCTGGACATCAGCCCCAGATTGCTGGAACAGGTTCTGTACTTCGTCTCCTATATCGTCACCGACCCCGGCAGCACCCCGCTGTCCAAGAATCAGATCCTGTCTGAACGGGAATACCGGGACTATCGTGAAAAATATGAATACGACTTCGACGCCGGCATGGGCGCCGAGGCCGTCCAGAAGCTGCTGGCCGACATCGACCTGGCAGAGCTGTCCGTCTCCCTGCGCAAGAGCCTGGAGGGCGCCAGCGGCCAGAAGAAGATCAAGCTGGTCAAGCGCCTGGAAGTGGTGGACGCCTTCCTCCAGTCCGGCAATCGTCCGGAATGGATGATTATCGAAGCGCTCCCCATCATCCCCCCCGAGCTGCGTCCCATGGTGCAGCTGGACGGCGGCCGCTTTGCCACCTCCGACCTGAACGACCTCTATCGTCGGGTCATCAACCGCAACAACCGCCTCAAGCACCTGATGAAGCTCAACGCCCCTGACATCATCATCCGCAACGAAAAGCGGATGCTCCAGGAAGCCGTTGACGCCCTCATCGACAACGGCCGCCGCGGCCGTGCCGTCACCGGCGCCAACAACCGCGCCCTGAAATCCCTGTCCGATATGCTCAAGGGCAAGCAGGGGCGCTTCCGCCAGAACCTGCTGGGCAAGCGCGTGGACTACTCCGGCCGTTCCGTTATCGTGGTTGGCCCCGAGCTGAAGATCTATCAGTGCGGCCTGCCCAAGGAAATGGCCGTCGAGCTGTTCCGCCCCTTCATCATGAAGAAGCTGGTGCAGGACGGCTCCGCCAATAACATCAAATCCGCCAAGAAGATGGTGGATAAGGGACACCCCGCCGTGTGGGACGCCCTGGACAGCGTCATCAAAGACCATCCCGTCATGCTCAACCGCGCCCCCACCCTCCACCGCCTGTCCATCCAGGCCTTCGAGCCGGTGCTGGTGGAAGGCCGCGCCATCAAGCTGCACCCCCTGGTCTGCACCCCCTTCAACGCCGACTTCGACGGCGACCAGATGGCCGTCCACGTGCCCCTGGGCGCAGAGGCGCAGGCAGAAGCCCGTGTCCTCATGCTCTCCGCCAACAACCTGCTCCGTCCCCAGGACGGCAGCCCCGTCACCGTTCCCACCCAGGACATGGTGCTGGGTTCCTACTACCTGACCTACGAGAAGGACGCTCCGGTGGTAGAGGAAATGTGCTTCGAGACCGCCGAGGAAGTGGCCGAAAAGCTCAACAACGGCGAGCTGGAAGGGGACGACCGCGTTTGGGTCCGCGACCCGGATGAGAGCCGTTATCAGCCCTGGATCGCCACCACCGCATACCTGTGCCGGGACGCCGCAGAAGCGGGCACCCTGCCCCGTGAGATCTTCCCCACCTACCGCAGCGACGTGGAAGCCCGTATGGCCTACGACGCCGGTGTGCTGGATCTGCATATCCCCATCCTCATCTACCGGAAGGACCCCGAACGGGGCCACGAGGGCCTGGTGCGCACCACCGTGGGCCGCCTGATCTTCAACGACCAGGTGCCGCAGGATCTGGGCTTCATCGACCGCAACGACCCCGAGCATTGGCTGGAACCGGAGATCAACCAGATCTGCGGCAAGAAGCTGCTGGGTAAGATCATCTCCTCCTGCATCGCCAAGCACGGCTTCGCCGTCTCTGCCAATATGCTGGACGGCATCAAGGCCCAGGGTTATCACTACTCCACCATCGGCTCCCTGACCGTATCCATCTACGACATGACCATCCCCCAGGTCAAGTATGACATGGTTGCCAAGAGCGAAAAGATGGTCGTCAAGATCGAAAACCAGTTCCGCCGCGGCTTCCTGACCAACGACGAACGGTATCGCCTGGTGGTCAAGGAATGGGAAAAGACCACCAACGATGTCTCCAACGCCCTGCAGAAGGGGATGGATCAGTACAACCCCATCTTCATGATGGCAGACTCCGGCGCCCGTGGTTCCCAGGCTCAGATCCGTCAGCTGGCTGGTATGCGCGGCCTGCTGGCAAACACCGCCGGTAAGACCATTGAGATCCCCGTCAAGTCCAACTTCCGTGAAGGTCTGTCCGTCCTGGAATACTTCATCTCCTCCCGAGGCGCACGTAAGGGCCTGTCCGATACCGCTCTGCGTACCGCTGACTCCGGTTATCTGACCCGCCGTCTGGTTGACGTCTCCCAGGAAGTCATCGTCCGCAGCGAGGACTGTGGCACTGACGACGGCATCATGGTCTATGAGATCGAAGAAAACGGCCAGGTCATCGAGACCTTCGGCGAACGCATCAACGGCCGCTTCCTCAGCGAGCCCATCTGCGACCCCGAGACCGGCGAAGTGCTCTTCGATACAGATACCATCATCTATCAGAAGGACGCCGAACTGCTGGAGAAGCACGGCATCCACGAAGCCAAGGTCCGCAGCGTCCTGACCTGCCACGCCCGCAACGGCGTCTGCTCCAAGTGCTACGGCCTGAACCTGGCCCTCCAGGAACAGGTTGGCATCGGCGAGTCTGTCGGCATCATCGCCGCACAGTCCATCGGCGAACCTGGCACCCAGCTGACCATGCGTACCTTCCATACCGGCGGCGTCGCCGGCGGCGACATCACGCAGGGTCTGCCTCGAGTGGAAGAACTGTTTGAAGCACGCCGTCCCAAGAAGATGGCACAGCTGGCAGAGGTCACCGGCGTGGCCACAGTGGGCGAGACCCGGAAGGGCACCCTGGTCAGCGTCACCCTCACCGCCGACGACGGCGAAGTGTGTACCTATATGCTGCCCGCCGCTCAGCTGCTCATCAAGAACGGCGAGCGGGTGGAAAAGGGTACCCAGCTGGTGCCCGGCGCCCTGTATCCCCAGGACGTCCTGCGCATCCGCGGCATCCATCAGCTCCACGAATACCTGGTCAAGGAAGTTCTGAAGCCTTACCGCAGCCAGGGCGTTGACATCAACGATAAGCATATCGAAGTCATCTGCCGCCAGATGATGCGTCGCGTCAAGGTGGAAGAGTCTGGAGACTCCCAGCTGCTCTCCGGCTCCACCATCAGCCTGCCTGTATTCGAGGACGCCTGCGACGCCGTTCGTGCGCGCATCGCCGCTGGTGAGACCCGGGAGGACGGCTCCCCCCTGATGCTGCCCACCTGCACCAGACTGCTGCTGGGTATCACCAAGGCCGCCCTGTCCACCGACTCCTTCCTGTCCGCCGCCTCCTTCCAGGAGACCACCAAGGTGCTGACCGAAGCCGCTATCTACGGTAAGGTAGACCACCTGTTGGGTCTGAAGGAGAACGTCATCATCGGCAAGCTCATCCCCGCCGGCACCGGCCTGGAACAGTTCCGCCATAGTGACGAATTCGACGACGACGGCGAGATCATCACCGAAAGCACCGAAGAAGAACCGGTCGTGTCCCACGACGAAGTGGAGGAAGGCCCTCTGTTCGAGGAAAGCCCCATCTTCATGGAGGACACCCCGGCAGAAGAAGGTTCTGACGAAGCACCCATGGATCTGGACTGAGTTCGGGAACCTGACCAAGCACAACGCCATAATTGATTGCATGAACCGCCCTTGAGCGCAGACCGCTCAGGGGCGTTTTTTGCGGTCAGCCGAAACGCTCCGGGATTGGATTTTTTGTCCGATCCCGGAGCTGTTTTTTTGGGGCAAACGACCGTCAAATGGGTATGGACGAAACAGGGAAAACACCCGCTAAATCAGGTTGTTTTTTATGAAAAGTGCTGTCACCACACCAAATTGAACCAAATATTACTTGATTGTCCATGGAAGAGATGGTACAATAAAGAAAGAATTGCCATTACGCTGTCGAATTTATGAAAAAGTTAAGCTTTTTGAGAAGAATTGAAGAGATGTGCTAATCATTTCAAATGTCATTCGGAAAGAAAAAATCGAGATTAAAAATCAATCTGAATAGAAATAAAAAACCAAGAAAGAGAGAGGAAAAGGGTATGTTCTGTACAAAATGTGGTAAAAAGCTGCCGGAAAATGCCAATGTATGCAGCGCTTGTGGCGCGCCCCAGACCAGAGTGAACGCAGGCGCGAGGAACGAAGAGGATCTGGGAAAAACAGTGCTGCTGCCCATCAACCAGGGACGTGCCCAGCACGAGGAGGAAGGCGGCACCATTCGGTACATCCCGCCCCGCCCTGACAACGGTTCCCATGGCCAGACGGCGACGCTGGATCCCAAGGCGCAGCAGGCGCGTCGGCAGCAAGCTCAGCAGGCACAGAAAGCCCGTCAGCAGGCTGCGCCCCGTACCCCGCCGGCACGGGAGAAGGTGAAGCAAATCAAGCAGGATCAGAAGAAAAACCACACCATGGCCATCCTGATGGGCGTCCTCGTCGCTGTCCTCGTCATAGCGGCAGTGGTGGTAGGGGTGTTCCTGTTCACCGGCAAGAGCCAGGGCGACAAGAGCAAGGATACACCGGCAGAGAACAAACAGGATACCGCGGCGACGGCGGATCAGGACATGAAGATCCAGAGCCAGATGGAGTTCAATGGGCACAGCTATGCCCTTTTCAATGTCACCGAGAAGGTGGCCAGCACTTGGGATGAGGCGCAGGCTTATTGCGAATCCCTGGGCGGCTACCTGGCCATCATCAACTCGGCAGAGGAGAACGACGCCATCTTCAAGCTGGTCTGCGAGAAGGCCAGCGGGTATGCATTCTTCGGCTATAGCGATGAGCTCAGCGAGGGGACTTGGCTGTGGGCGGATGGCCAGACCGATTCCGGTTACACCAATTGGGGCGTGGACAAGGACGGAAAGCCGGAGCCCAACTCTGCCAGCCCCAACGAGGACTATGCGGAGTTCACTGCGGACCGGACGGACGGCTCTTGGAACGACTCCACCTTTGGGCAGGACACCTATGTCTTTGTCTGTGAATGGGACGGCGTAGCAAACCAGTGAGCACACAAGGCGTTGAGAGAGAAGCGGTATGAGAGAGTTAAAGATCAAAGAAAAAGCGGGGAGCTTGACCATCACCCATAAGCTGAGCAAACAGGAGCAGGTGAACCCCATGGAGCTGGATATTGTCCAAAAGCGGGAGATCCCAACCCTCCTGCCCATCCAGCTCATCTCCTCCTTTAGTGGGATCAAGCTGCGCTTTACCATCACCCAGGAGGTTCGGATCATCGACTACCTGAGCAGCGGCATCACCTTCGGGCAGTTTTTGCAGGCCGTGCGGCAGATCGTCGAGACCATCCTGGCCTGTCAGGCTCGGGGGATCAGTGTGAACAACCTGGAATTGGAGGATTCTTTCCTCTTCCTGGATTTCCAGACCAAACGGGCACGCCTGCTCTACTGGCCCATCACGTCGGTGGCGGAGGACGTGGATCTGGTGGGCTTCTTTATCCGGCTCGGCTCTCGGTACTACTGCGCCAATAGCCGGGACGAGTCCAACAGGCGGGAATACCTGGATCTGTTCAACAGCCGCGCCGTATTCGACGCCCAGCGCTTTGACGGACAGCTGGAGCAGCTGCAAAAAAAGTGGCTGGAGGCGCTGCGGCAGCAGGAAAAGCGGCCGCGACGGGGCAGGGAGGATGTGCCGCAGGGGATGGAGCAGTTGTTGGACGGGAGCAACCGGACGCCTTACCTGCTGCGCGTGTCCACCAATACCCGCATTGAGCTGAACAAATTCCCCTTTATCATCGGACGAGAGCCGGGAGCGTGTGACTATGTGTTGGAGCAGAACAACTATGTCAGCCGACAGCATTTGCGGCTGCTCCAGCAGCGCGGACGAGTCTACCTCCAAGACGGAGGCACTCGGAATGGAACCACGGTGAACGGGGAGCGCATCCCGCCCAAGTACCCCGTCCCCCTGTCCTCCGGCTGCGTGATCGAGCTGGGACGGGAAGCGTTTTACTTTTTTGCGGCAGGAAGCAACGAAAAGATGCGTTGAATGAGATAGAGAGAGTAGGGAACCATGAATTTTGTATTTGCCATCTATGCCAACGACAACTATTGTGAACTGCACCTGCCAGCTCTGGATAACGCAGATTATACCATGGTGCTGCGCGCCAGCGAGCTGGGGCTGATGGGTGATGTGCAGGTGCAGCTGGACGTAATGAACCAACGGTGGCGGATCAAGCCGTCCACCGACTACCAGCTATTCTGTAAAGGGCGGATGTTCGAGGGGGAGCAGCTGGAGCACGGCCAGATCCTCCAGCTCATCACCAAGGAAAAGGAAAAATTGGTGTTGCTGGTCTGGCGCTCCACAAAGGAGCTGACCCCCTTCCGGAAATACCGGGTGGGTCGGACGGATCGGATCACCATCGGCAAGAGCGAGGAGAACGACATCTGCTGTACCTCCCAGAAGATCCTGTCCCACCGGCACGGGGAGATCTGTTTTACGCCACAGGGGGCGGTCATCCGTGACCTGAGCACCAATGGCCTGTACCTGGGCAGCGTCCGGGTCAATGGCCAGCAGCCCCTGCGCTTCGGGGATCTAGTGAATATGTACGGCCTGTCCATCCTCTTTCTAGGAGAATACCTGGCTATCCGCTGCCTGGACGGGGACGTGCAGGTGAACCAGCGGTTCTTGCAGCCGCTGGAGGAGGTGGAGTTGGAGGAACGGACCCAGTTCATGCACCCAACGGCAGAGCCGGAACTGATGGTGCATATCTCCCCACGCACCATGCCCATTCTTCACGAGGACGCCATGGCTATTGAGAATATCCCACCCAAGCAGGAGACCAACGAGCGTCCCGTGTGGATGTCCGTCCTGCCCTCTCTGACCATGGTCATCCCCATGACCTTGGGGTACGCCCTGATGGGGCGGGGGAATATGGGCGTGGGCATCATCATTTCCGCCGGCTCCGCTTTGGTCGGGGTCTTTTGGGCAATCATGAACCTACGCTATGCGAAAAAGGAGCAGCGGGAACGGGAGATGCTGCGTTTGAGTCGGTATGAGGAATACCTGGTGCGCTGCGCGGATCAGATCCAGGAGAAATACGACCACAACAAACGGGCGCTGCGTGAGCTGTATCCGGACGCCAAAACTTGCAGCGGCTATGGGATTCAAGACAAGGAGATCTGGGCACGGAAGGCGGAGCATTCCGATTTCCTTTTTCTCCGCATGGGCACCGGCGATATGCCGTTCCAAATGAAACTCACCGCGCCAGGGACGGGGTTCTCCATGATCGAAGATGAGCTGGCCAAGCGCCCCATGCGTATCGTCAAGAGCTTCCAGACCATGCACCGGATGCCGCTGGGAGTGAACTTGATGGAGCACCCTGTGGTGGGCGTCCTCTGTGACGGCTCCGCCAAGATGCGGACGGAGCTGCTGCACCTGATGGTCACCCAGATCGCCGCCAATCACAGTTATACGGATGTGAAGATCGGAGCGCTGTACAATGGTGTGGCGGAACAGGCGGGGCAGTGGGCCCTCCTGCGGTGGCTGCCCCATGTGTGGAATGAGGAGCGGAGCATCCGTTATATCGCAGCCAGTCAGAGCGAGATTGGCGAGGTGCTCTACGCCCTGGCAGAGAGCTTGCGCACCCGTGCCGAGCAGCAGTCCGGCCTGAGCAGCAGAAAAGACCCCAGCTTGCCCCATTATGTCCTCTTCGTTGAGGCGCCGGAGCTGCTGGAGGGGCAGATGATCTGTAAATACCTGTACGAAGCGGGGCAGGCGTTGGGCATCACCACCGTCATCTTCGCCCAGCGCTATGAAGACCTGCCCAGCGCGTGCAGCTTTGTAGTGGAGCGAACCCGGCAGTTCTCCGGCCTGTACAGCGTGGGCGAGAGTGACAATATCCGGCAGGAGCTGGTCTTTGATGCCATCTCTCTCCGTCGGGTGGAGCGGATGGCGCGGCGGATGACCCCCATGCGGGTGAACGAGATGGAGCACAGCGGGGACATTCCCAATGCGCTGACCTTCTTCGAGATGATGAAGATCCACCAGCTCCCCGAACTGAATGTGCTGGAGCGGTGGCAGAAAAACCGCACCTACGAGTCCATGCGGGCGCTGGTGGGACAGAAAGCCGGCGGCGCAAACTGTTATCTGAACATTCACGAGAAATACCACGGCCCCCACGGCCTGGTGGCAGGCACCACAGGTGCCGGTAAGAGTGAGACGCTGCAAACCTATATCCTGGCCTTGGCCGCCAACTTCAGCCCCATGGATGTGGGCTTCTTTATCATCGACTTCAAGGGCGGCGGCATGGCCAACCTGTTCGAGCGCCTGCCCCATATGATGGGACAGATTTCCAACCTGTCCGGCAACCTGATTCATCGCGCCATGGTCTCCATCAAAAGTGAGAACAAGCGCCGTCAGAAGCTGTTCAGCGACTTCAACGTGAACCATATCGACGCCTACACCAAGCTGGTGAAAAAGAAAGAGGCCACCGTTCCCATCCCCCACCTGCTCATCGTCATCGATGAGTTCGCCGAGCTGAAACGGGAGGAACCGGACTTCATGCGTGAGCTCATCAGCGTGGCGCAGGTGGGTCGAAGCCTGGGCGTCCACCTGATCCTGGCCACCCAGAAGCCGGGCGGCACGGTGGATGACAACATCCGCAGCAATACCAAGTTCAAGCTCTGTCTCCGAGTGGCCAGCCAGCAGGACAGCAAGGAAATGCTGGGCAAGCCGGATGCAGCCTATCTGACCCAGGCCGGCCGATGTTACTTGCAGGTGGGCAACGATGAGATCTATGAGCTGTTCCAGTCCGGCTGGAGCGGCGCCATCTATGACCCCAAAGGCTCCCAGGTGGACAAGACTGTGGTCATGTTGGATCTGCAGGGACGGGAAGCGCTGGTAGGCAGCCGAGCCAAGAGCGAGCGAAAAGAAGCGGCGCTGCATGCTTGGGTGGAGGAGATCGTGCGCTCTATGCGGACGGCCTCCCGCAATCTGTCCATCTCGGTGGAGCTGGCGCAGAACAGCTCTGCCGAGCGAGAGAAGTTGATCCAGGAGTGTATCCGTCTGCTTAACACCCAGGAGGAGCAGTACCAGGCCAATACCTTCAACATTCAGTGTATGGAGGACGTGGTGCGCCTGTGGCCGGAGGGAGAGCTTGAGGAACAGGAAGCAGCACAGATGCTGTTGGAGCGCTTCCAAAAGCAGAAGCGGAAGTTGCCGGAGAAGAAGGAAAAGACCCAGCTGGAGGCCACGGTGGAGTACCTGGCGCAGATGGCGCAGAAGTACGGCTTCGAGAACGACCAAAAGCTGTGGATGCCCGTCCTGCCGGAGCAGCTGTATCTGGAGGAACTTCCCGGCTATGCCGAGACCACCTATCACGACGGCCATTGGCCCCAGCACGGCGGGGACTTCCAGCTGTCCGCCTACTTGGGCCTGGTGGACGCGCCGGAAAATCAGATGCAGTTTCCCCTGACCATCGACCTGGCACGGAACGGACACCTGGTGGTGGCCGGCGGCGTCACCAGCGGCAAGAGCGTGTTTATGCAGAGCCTGTTCTATTCCTTCATCAGCACCTATACCCCGGACGAAGTGAACCTGTACGCCATTGACTTCAGCAGTCAGATGCTGTGCCCCTTTGAACGGGACGCCCACGTAGGCGGCGTGGTGCTGGAAGGGGAGAACGACCGGCTCAATAAGCTCTTCGGCATGATGATCCAGATGCTCCGGGAGCGGAAGCAGATCATCAAGGGCGGCAGCTTTCAGCAGTACATCCAAGTCCATGGCCACGTCATGCCGGCGGTGGTGCTGGCCATTGACGGCTATGCCAACTTCCGGGAAAAGACGGAAAACCGGTTTGAAAACGAGCTGATCGAGCTGTCCCGCGATGCGGAAGGGTATGGCATCTACCTGGTCATCACCTGCAACGCCTTCGGCGGGGCAGAGCTGCAGAGCAAGATCGCCGATAAGATGCGTCAGAGCATCTGCCTGGAGCTGGGCGACAAATACAACTACGTGGACATCCTGCACACCTCCCACCTGGAGATCTTGCCCGAGGCCAACGTCAAGGGGCGCGGCCTGGTAGAGGTCAGCGGCAGTATCCTGGAATACCAGACCGCCCTGGCCTGCCGGGCGGAGAACGACTACGAGCGCTCCGCTAAGATCGAGGAGCTGTGCCGGCAGATGAGCGAGCACTGGCAGGGCAAATATGCCCGTCACATCCCAGAGATCCCTGCCAAGCCTACTTGGGAGCTGCTGGCCCAGTCGGAGGAATATCAGCGTCAGCTGGAGCAAGGCGGTCGTCTGCCGGTGGCGTACTATCAGGAGGATGCGTCCTTGTACTGCGTAGATCTGAGCCACACCTTCTGCTATCTGGTGCAGGGAAAGACTCGCAGCGGCAAATCCGTCCTGATGCGCAATTTGGCCTGTGCCGCCCGCGACACCGGCGGGAAGATCTATGTGGTAGATCGAGAGGATCAGAGCGAACGGAGCTTGGCGGAATTGGTGGATGGAATCTATTACGCGACCGCAGAGGAGCTGTTCCAGCTGACCAAGGAGCTGATCCTGTTGACCAACGAGCGGGGCGGCAAACGGAAGGAACTGATGGCGCAGGGACTGGAGGAAGAAGAAATTTTCCAGGCCATGCAGAGCTTCCCGCCGGTGTACGTCTTTGTGGCTGACTTGAATGACTACCTCCAGCGCATCTACAGCGGGCAAGGGGTGTTGAAATCAGTGGCCTCCGCTATGGAGAACATCCTGTCTAAGGGGCAGTTGCTCAACGTATATTTTTTGGCCGCAGTGGACAGCAAGGATGTTGTGATGCTGCAAGGGAGAGCGGCGTACCAGAGCTTCGTCCGCCAGCTCAACGGCGTGGCGTTGGGTGGTGAACTGAGCAAACAGAGCACCTTCACCGCAGGAAATCTGCCCTACGCAGAACAGAATAGACCCCTCAAGACCGGGTTTGGCTACGCAGTCCGTCAAGATGAGCTGCAAGTGATGGATCTCATTGTCATCCCTCAAAATAAAGGGGTGATCCCGTCATGATCCAGGTGATTTTGTTCAGCAGCCGACAGGAGGAGCTGTCCGAGATTCGCCGTCAGATGGGCGTGGTCTCCTTCCGCTTTCCACGGGTGGAGAGCGAGTTACAGGGAACGGCGGACCTGTCTCAGTGGCAGGAATGGGGACGGCAGAATGGGGTGGATGCGTTGATTTGCGATGTAGGCGTGGATGGAGCAGTGAACGCCTTGGAAGCGGTGAAACAATGGAACCCGCAGGCATTGGTCTTCCCCATTGCGGGAATAGAGGTGCCGCCTACGCAGTATGTGAAACCAGAAATTCTACCCTATGCGCTCTTCTGGCGTCCCCTCCAAGAAGGAGACGTTCAGGAAACCTTGAGGCAGCTCTTGTCTGCCATCGGGCGGGAACGGCCAGGGCAGGCGGAAGCTTCTTTTAGAGTGAAAAGCCGCCAAAAGGTGCAGTATGTCCCCTATGGCGACATCCTCTATTTTGAGTCTTGGAACAAAAAGTTGCGTCTGCGTACCCGCCACACGGAGTTATCCTTTCCAGGCACCTTGGGACAGCTGGAGGGGGAGCTGCCGGAGCAGTTTTTGCGTTGTCATCGGAGTTATATCGTCAATCGGGATTACGTGGCAGCGGTGAACCAGAAGGAGCATTTGATCGAGCTGGAGGGTGAGATCTGCGTCCCCTTGTCACGGGGATACCGGGAGAACTTTGTGGAGGGAAGCAATGAAGCCGAACCGGAAGAATGACTGGATCTTGAATGAGATCGAATTTACGCTGTGCGCGAACATATTCGGCCGTGCGGATTGGGATTACATCCCGGTCTTGGAGCGGGAACAGCCTTTGGAACAGCGGATGCTGGACGGAATGATGCGCCTGGCGGAGATGGGACTGTTGCTCCCGGACCAGGATCAGACCTTCCGGCTCAGCCCCCTCCTGCTCCGGCGGATGAAATGTATCATCTGGCCGGAACGACTGGTGCAGATAGTCGGCCGGGATGTGCCCAACTGGCGCTTCTTTCGGAACGGCCAGGACTGTGTGCTGGTGGAGCCGGTGCTGACGGAGCTGGATGGCTACCGGGTGATGGAGCTGGAGGAGCCGGAGGCGGAGCTGCTGTGGGCGTGCTTGCAGGAACGGGAGGAAGGCTGTTACCCTCCGGTGGACGAGGCACTAGAAGCACAGCTTGACGGCGCACAGGCGCTGTTGATGGTGGCGGAAGTGGGTGCTGCTGCCCCCCGGATGGCGCGGATCTTGGAACAAGAGGGACAGGTCTGGCTAGAAGGGCAGACGTCTGTACCGCTGACCCAGGAGTATTTGACACAATGGCTGGAAGGGAAGGGAGGAGCAAGCGCAATATGATATTGGTGAATGTTTTCTTTCAGGAATTGAATCAAGATTATGATTTTCAGATCGAAGAACAGGCATCGACCAACTTGGTCATCCGGGAGATGGTACAGACCATCGCCCAGAAGGAGCAGCTGACGGTGCAAAAGGGGGAGGAACTGTACCTGCTGTGCCAGAAGCGCAGCGGCACCATCCTGCACCCGGCCAGCACCATCGCAGAGAATGGCGTCCGCTCCGGCGACACCCTTTTGCTGGTCTGATCCACGGGTTTGCTCCCATTCATCCCATTTCAGCGGCCGTTTATCGCAATTGATACCGGAAGAACGGCAGGCGTGATAAGATGCAGCTGTAAACAACAGAGGGGCGTACAACAAATGATGAAAGTAAATACAACGTGGCTGCGAGAGAGCAGCACACAACTGAGACAACTGGCCAAACGCATCGACCGTGTGTTGGAGCAGATGGCGGAGATCAGGAGAAGGCTGTACGACTCATGCGAGATGGGCGGCCAGCTGCCTGAGATGATCCTGAAGGACTACTTTAAGCTGGGACATCAGTATGATACCTTGCTAAAACTGGCCAAAGCACTCAGTGCAGCGGCGGCGCAGTACGAACGATGCGAGCAGTGGAATCAGATCAAACGGAACGGGTGGGATAAGGATAGACTGAGAGAGATTCTTTGGCCTCGAATCCCATCTACTGGTTTGCTGGTCATCCCGGAATGGATGAGACGGATTTTCTTCTATTATCCCATCCGCTGGAAAAGGAACATATTTCAGAAGGCGATCGCACCGGTGGAGTGTGCCGCGGTGTTTGAAAAGCTGGAGCTGAACCGTATCATCCGGGTCGGCGATGAGCAGGATTGAGAGAAAGGGGAGGTGAAAGGGAATGCAGTATGAAGTACACACCGACCGGCTGGAGCAGACGGTCACATCCATGGAGGAACAGTTAGCGGACATCGACCACATCCGGCAGCAGATCATTGGAGGGTTTGACGCTCTGGGCGGCATGTGGGAAGGCAGCGCACATGATGCCTTCCAGGCACAGTACCAGGAGGATGACCAATTGCTGCAGACGTTGTGTCAGGACATCCGGATGATTATCGAAGATATGGCGTCTGCCAGAGCAGAATATGACAAGTGTGAAGAACGGGTACGGGACAGCATCGCCCGCATCCGGATTTAGAAGGGGGGGAGAGAGATGGCACTGCAAGGACGGCTGAAGGTCCGGACAGAGGAGTTGACCCAGCAAGCGGGTACGGTCAAGACCCAGATCGACAGGATGGAGAGTGGATTTGACGCGCTGAAACGGTTGGTCGATGGGACAACGAACTTCTGGATCGGTGAGGCAGGCGAGCATCACCGGGGACTGTACCAGAACAAGTTGGGGCAGATCGAGACTATCCTCCGCCGGTATCGGGAGCAGGTCAAGGACCTGGAAGAAATGGCGGGCGTGTATGTGAGCGTCGAGCAGCTCAATGAGGAGATCAGCGAGGTACTGCCGACAAGTGAGCTGTGACGAAAGAAGTGGGTGAAACAATGGGAAAATCAGCAAGAACGATTCTGGTCGAATTTAGACAAGTCAGAGAGCAGGCGAAGGCGCTGGAAGAGTGTGCCGGCGAATTGAGCAGCATCGAGAAGCAACTGCAAGACTTGACAGCTGGGCTTCGCGCACAGTGGCAGGGCGAGAGCGCTGATCTATACTGTCAGAAGTGCGAAGAATTGGGTGGGAAACTGAACAACAGCGCAAATCACTTGGAAAAGGTATCAACTGCCATTCATCAGGCGGCGAAGAATTACTATGACGCAGAGATGACGGCAGTGGAATTGGCACAAAAAAGAACACATGGTAATTGATTTAGGAGGAACAAATTATGGCACAGTATCAGTATGTAGTAACCAGCGCACAGCTGACCCAGGTACAGAACCAGCTGACAACCTATAACGATGAGTTTCTCAGGAGAGTGAGCGACTTGGAGAAACTGCAGCAGCAGCTGAAGGGTATGTGGCAGGGCGATGCAAACAATGCGTTTGACGCCGCTTTTAACAACGACAAGCAGCAGTGGACGAAGTTCGCAGCCCTCATGAAGCAGTACATTGAAGCGCTGGGGAAGATTGCGGCAGCATATGACAAGGCAGAATCGACCAACGTGGAGACGGCAAAAAAACGTACTTATTAAGGAATGGCTCCGGTGCGGAGCGCAAGGATGGAAAAATACGTTACGTTTTAAATGAAAAGGAGATCTATCATGGAAAATAAACTGTTGGTAACGCCCGAAGAACTGAATAACGCGGCAACGAACTTTGAAGCACAGGCAGTCCAGGTGAAAAGTCTGCATGACGAAATGATCAAGAAGGTCAACTCGTTGTCCAATGTGTGGACCGGCAATGCAGGAGACAACTATCGCAATAAGTTCGGCACCCTGCAGAAGGCTATGGATACCATCAATCGTATGATTCTGGAACACGTCAAGGACTTGCAGGCCATGGCAGAGCAGTACACCTCTGCTGACACCAGCGTAGAGAGCATCATTGACGAGCTGCCGTCCAGCGACCTGTAAGAGAACGCGGGAGCGTTGCAGTGGCGTCCGATCGCGGACAGGCTCCTCTGAAATCGGGGGAGCCTGTCCACAGGACAGGGTGAAGGGAGAGAAGATGAGATGTTAAAGGTAAATACCGTAGTGATGCAGAATCAGTATGAGGAACTGGGACAGATCTTGCAGCGGCTGAATGAGGCGGCGCAGGATGTGGACGCAGTCAATCAGCGGCTGAGTTGGGACGTAGCGGTCAGTAAGCGGGTCCGCCAGGTCCTTGGTCAGCAGAATCAGAACCTGACCCTTCTCTCCAACCACGCGGAGCAGCTGCGTCAGGTGCTATTGGAGGCCATCCGGCAGTATGAGAAGACTGAGCAGATGAACGCTGGGAATGGAAATAGCGAACCGTTCACCAGCGGCGGAAGCGGTGGCGGCGGATTCCGCGGCGAAGATGGCGAGGATTGGAAGGAAACGTATGATTTGATCAAGAAGCTGCTTGACGCATGGGGGGAAGTGCTTGAAAACTCTGATTTTGAGTTTGCTGGCTCCTTTATGGGCTTGCTTATGGCACTGTTTAATTTGCGTGATGTGAAAGACGGCTCTTATATGGATATTGTCCACCTTCTGTCAGAAGTGGCAAAGGAGGGCGCAGGATCTATGGAGAGTATTTACAATCTGCTGGAGGGTGGACTAGGAGAGAAATTAGCCAAGCAGCTAGGATTGAAAGACAAGGGAGCCGTAGCTGGGATGGTCAGCAGTATTTTGGGAATTGTGTCTGAAGCTGCAAAACTCCAGGATATGAGTGCCACAGAGGCGTTGCAGCAGGCAAAGGAGCTGATTGAAAACAGTGGGGACTTCGGCGTCTCATTCTGGAATATCATCAGTGAAAATCCGGCAGGAATGGTTGTAACAAAGATGTGGCAGGCCACGGTAGAGAGTTTGGCCGTAGCGGGTAGTAGTATGATCGGTGATATCATCCAGTACATGGAAGATGGACACCTGAGCTTAGAAGAAATCAGCAAGATTGGTCTCAATGGCAGCACGAAGGGATTGGCGAGTATGCTGAAAGTGTTGACAATAGGCATCGTTGACCTTAACCCGGATGATGTAATAGCTTACCTTGAGAACGAAGCGAAAAAAATGGGTCAGGACTTGGGAGAAAAGATCATAGCTGGAAAAGTGTACATGCAGACGATCGCCGATAAGATGGATGATGCATGGAATAATATCAGAAACTTCGGCAAAGACACCTGCGATACAATCGGGAAAGTAGTCACATTTAAATTTTCGCCACGTGCTTTTCCTTGGTGGTC